>ERZ1066122.15-NODE-15-length-253595-cov-21.077510_pt1 | contig 253595 bp, 220 predicted proteins | sample MGYA00382769_ERZ1066122 | MGnify/ENA primary metagenome ERZ1066122 (study PRJEB33369, sample SAMEA5778352) | biofilm metagenome | biome: Industrial cooling water; feature: Water cooling tower basin; material: Biofilm | place: United Arab Emirates | collected...
CGCATGATGGACGGCCGCCGCTGGTCGAACGGCCTGCACCAGGCGGTCGAGGCCAAGGAAGGGGTCAAGATCGAGCCGGAAAACCAGACGCTCGCCTCGATCACCTTCCAGAACTACTTCCGGATGTACCCCAAGCTGTCCGGCATGACCGGCACCGCCGCCACCGAGGCGCGCGAGTTCTGGGACATCTACAAGATGAATGTGGTCGAGATTCCGACCCACCGCCCCGTCGCCCGGATCGACGAGGAGGACGAGTTCTACAAGAACACCGCCGACAAGTTCCAAGCCATCGCCAAGGCGATCGCCGAAAAGAGCAAGATCGGCCAGCCCGTGCTGGTCGGCACGGTCTCGATCGAGAAGTCGGAACTGCTCAGCAAGTATCTCAACGATGAAGGCGTCCGGCACAGTGTGCTCAACGCCCGCTTTCACGAGCAGGAAGCGCACATTGTTGCGCAGGCCGGCCGGCTGGGTGCCGTGACCATCGCCACCAACATGGCGGGCCGCGGCACGGACATCCAGCTTGGCGGGAACGTCGAGTTTCGCATCAACGACGAACTCTCGGCCATGGCCGAGGGGCCGGAGCGCGACGCGGCGATCGAACGGATCAAGGCCGAAGTGGCCGAGGAACGCGAGAAGGTCAAAGCCGCCGGTGGCCTGTTCGTGCTCGGCACGGAACGCCATGAGAGCCGCCGGATCGACAACCAGCTGCGCGGTCGCTCCGGCCGCCAGGGCGATCCGGGGCTCAGCCGCTTCTACCTCTGCCTGGAGGACGACCTGCTGCGGATCTTCGGCCCCGATACCCTGTTCGCGCGGATGATGAACTCCAACCTGCAGGACGGGGAGGCGATCGGGTCCAAGTGGCTGAGCAAGGCCATCGAGACTGCGCAGAAGAAGGTCGAGGCGCGCAACTACGACATTCGCAAGCAGGTGGTCGAATACGACGACGTGATGAACGATCAGCGCAAGGTCATCTACGAACAGCGCGCGGAGATCATGGACAGCGAAGCGGTGGCCGATGTCGTCACCGATATGCGGCACGATACCGTCAACGCGCTGGTCGGCACCGCCTGCCCTCCGGGCTCCTACCCCGAACAGTGGGACATCGCCGGCCTCAGGGACAAGCTGGAGACGGTGTTCGGGATCTCCCCGCCGCTCGAGGCATGGCTGCAGGAAGACTCGGTCGAGCCCGAGCTGTTCGAGGAACGGATCCGGGCCCAGACCGACGCGATCATGGAGCGCAAGATCGGCGCGGCAGACGCGGAGATCTGGCGGCGGGTGGAAAAGTCGATCCTGCTGGAGCGGCTCGACCATCACTGGAAGGAGCACCTCGCCACGCTCGACGCGCTGCGCCAGGTGGTCTTCCTGCGGGCCTATGCCCAGAAGCAGCCGATCAACGAGTACAAGCAGGAAGCCTTTGGGCTGTTCGAGCGTATGCTCGACACCCTGCGCGAGGACGTGACCGGCATTCTGGTCAAGAGCGAACTGCGGATGAGCCCGCCGCAGGCGCAGGCCCTGCCCGAACTGCCCGACTTCCTGACCGGACACATCGATCCGCTGACCGGGCTCGACAACTCGGCAGACGGCGATGGTTCGGAAAGCCGGGCGGCGCTGTTCGGCTCGCTCGCCGGCAGCCCCCGTGCGGCGTTCTCGCCCGGTGGCGCGGCCGGTGCCGGCGACAATCCTTACGCCGGCATGGACATCAGCCGCAATGCGCCGTGCCCCTGCGGTTCGGGCAGCAAGTACAAGCACTGCCACGGCGCGGCGGCCTGATCGGGGCGCATCTGCAACGGAAAACCCCGCGCGAGGCGGTGCCTTGCGCGGGGTTTTTCAGTCGCCCTGTGAAGAAGTGGCTCCCCGAGTTGGATTCGAACCAACGACCAAGTGATTAACAGTCACCTACTCTACCGCTGAGCTATCGGGGAGCAGCCGCTTGCGGGCAGAGCGCGCCTATATGGGCGGCGAATCTGTTTGGCAAGCCCCTGTCCGGATCAGGACAGGAATTGCTCGGCGACGATCCGCTCGTCGAGCGCGTGGCCGGGATCGAACAGCAGGGTCAGTTCTGAATCGCGCGCGATTTCGAGCGAGACCTCGGCCACGTCACGCACTTCCTTCTGATCGGCCACGGCCGATACCGGCCGCTTGTCGGGCTCGTTGACGCGCAGGCGGACGGTCGAACGGTCGGGCAGGATCGCACCGCGCCAGCGGCGCGGCCGGAACGGGCTGATCGGGGTCAGCGCCAGCAGCTGCGAATCGAGCGGCAGGATCGGCCCGTTGGCGGACAGGTTGTAGGCGGTCGATCCGGCCGGCGTCGCCACCAGAACCCCGTCGCACACCAGTTCGCGGATCCGCACCCGCTCGTCCACGCTGACCTCGATCTTGGCGGTCTGGCGGGTTTCGCGCAGCAGCGACACTTCGTTGATCGCGCAGGCGACGTGCCGCTCGCCGTTCTGGTTGACCGCTTCCATCCGCAGCGGCGCGATCGCGATCGAGCGGGCACGGTTGACCTTGTCTAGCAGCCTGGCCCCGGTGCGGTAGCGGTTCATCAGGAACCCCACGGTGCCCAGGTTCAGGCCGTAGGCCGGAAGGATCCTGGCCTGGTCGAGCATGGCGTGGAGAGTCTGCAACATGAATCCGTCGCCGCCCAGCACCACGACCGCCTGCGCCTTTTCCGGGGGTACCCAGTCGAGCGTCTCGCGCAGTTCCGCAGCCGCTGCCTGCGCCTGTTCCGTATCGGAGGCGAGCAGCGCGAGGCGGGTAAAGCCGTGATTGCTGCCCAAGACCCTGTCCCCTTCATGCCGCAGCGCCGCCAGCCGGCGGGCGCGGTTCTACCTATGAAGCCCTGTGCCATTTGGCAACGCGCGCGATTCGATCAGGGCGCGGACCGCCCACTGCGTTATGGAACTCCGGATGATCTCCCGCCCACGCCCTCTCGCCACCCCCGGAAGGGAGCGCCGCCGCCGCCACGACCGGCGCGGCAAGCCGGCTCCGGGGCAGGCCCTGGTGCTGGAGCAGGCTATCGAGAGCTCAGCGATCGAGGTCTTGTTCCAGCCCCTGTTCCAGTGCGGGGCGGAAGCCCCCGCCGGAGCCGAGGCGCTGGTGCGCTGGCACCATCCGCGGCAGGGTCTGCTCGCCGGGGACCGCGTGTTCGCCCTCGCGCGCGATGTCGGGCTGGCCGATCGCCTCGCCCGCTACGTCTGCCGCAGCGCCATGACGGTTGCGACAGGCTGGCCCGATCACCTGCGCCTTTCGCTCAACGCCACGGCCGGAGACCTCGCCGACCCGGGCTATCCGGCGCTGATCCTGGAGTGCCTCGCGCAGACCGGCTTCCCGGCACGCCGGCTGACGCTGGAGATAACCGAACAGGCGCTGGTTGAGGGTATCGAGGGCGCGGTCCGGATGCTGGGGGGGCTTACCGACCGTGGAATCGCCATCGCGCTGGACGACTTCGGCGCCGGTTTCTGCAACTTCGGCTATCTCAAGGCCCTGCCGCTGGCCGCGCTGAAGCTCGACCGGACGATGGTGGTGGGGATCACCACCGACCGGCGCGACCTGGCGGTCTTCCGCGCGATCATGGCCATGGCCCGGGCGCTCGACCTGCGGGTCATCGCCGAAGGCATCGAGACCCGGGCGCAGCAGCAGGCGGTGTGCCGCGAAGGTTGCGACCTGTGGCAAGGGTTCCTTGGCGCGCCGCCGCTGCCTTCCGCCGAGTTCGCGGCCTTAGTCGCCTGAATCCGGCCGGGCGGCCTTGCGGACGATACCGCTGAGGCCCTTGGTCAGCTGGAACAGCCCGTTGAGGCGGCTCTGCGGATCGGCCCAGGCGCGGTTTATCACCAGCTTCATGTCGGGGCGCAGCCTGGCGCTGTCCTTCAGCCGCTCGACATAGGCGACGAGACCGGCGGGGTCGGGAAAATCATCGTTGTGGAACGTCACCAGCGTGCCCCGGGCACCGACATCGATCTTGGCGATGTTGGCGGCGATTGCCTGCTGCTTGATCTCGATCAGCCGCACCAGGTTGGCGGTCGGGGCAGGCAGCGGTCCGAAGCGGTCGATCATCTCCGCCGCGAGGGCCTCGATCTCGGCCTTGTCCTCGGCGTCGTTGAGCCTGCGGTAGAGCGCCATGCGCACGGCCAGGTCGGGGACATAGTCATCCGGGATCATGATCGGGGCATCGACCGTGATCTGCGGGCTGACCGTCTCCGTCTTCGGCTCCAGCCCGGCAGCGCCGGCCTTGGCTGCCAGGATCGCGTCCTCCAGCATCGACTGATAGAGTTCGAAGCCAACTTCGCGTATGTGCCCGCTCTGCTCGTCGCCGAGCAGGTTGCCGGCACCGCGAATGTCGAGATCGTGGCTGGCAAGCTGGAAGCCTGCCCCAAGGCTATCGAGATCGCCCAGCACCTTCAGGCGCTTCTCCGCCACTTCCGAGAGCTGGGTGTCGGGGGCGGTGGTGAGATAGGCATAGGCGCGCAGCTTCGAACGCCCGACCCGCCCGCGCAGCTGGTAGAGCTGGGCAAGCCCGAAGATATCGGCCCGGTGGATGATGATGGTGTTGGCGCTGGGCAGGTCGAGCCCGCTTTCGACGATGGTGGTCGAAAGCAGCACGTCGTACTTTCCGTCGTAGAACGCACTCATGCGCTCCTCGATCTCGTTCGCGCCCATCTGGCCGTGCGCGGCGATCATCTTCACTTCGGGAACATGCTCGCGCAGCCAGGCCTCGATTGCTTCCATGTCGGAAATGCGCGGCACGACGATGAAGCTCTGACCGCCCCGGTGATGCTCGCGCAGCAGCGCCTCGCGCATCACCATATCGTCCCACTCCATCACGTAGGTCCGCACCGCCAGGCGATCGACCGGCGGGGTCTGGATGGTCGAGAGTTCGCGCAGGCCGCTCATCGCCATCTGGAGCGTGCGCGGGATCGGGGTGGCGGTGAGAGTGAGCATATGGACGTCGGCGCGCAGCTGCTTGAGCCGTTCCTTGTGGTTCACGCCGAAGCGCTGCTCCTCGTCCACGATCACCAGGCCGAGATCGCGGAACTTCGTGGTCTTGGCGAGGATGGCATGGGTGCCCACGACGACATCGACCCGGCCTTTTTCCAGCCCCTCGCGCGTCTCCGCCATCTCCTTCGCCGGCACCAGCCGGCTGAGGCGGCCGACCGTCAGCGGGAAGCCGGCGAAGCGGGCGGCGAAGTTGTGGTAGTGCTGGCGAGCGAGCAGGGTTGTCGGGGCCACGACGGCTACCTGCCGACCGTTCATCGCCGCGACGAAGGCAGCGCGCAGCGCGACCTCGGTCTTGCCGAAGCCGACGTCGCCGCACACCAGCCGGTCCATCGGACGGCCGGCTGCGAGATCCTCCAGCACGTCGGCGATGGCGCGATCCTGGTCGTCGGTCTCGGCCCAGGGGAAGCGTTCGACGAAAGGGTTGAAGCTGGCGTCGTCCGGCTCCATCACGGGCGCCTTGCGCAAGGCGCGCTGCGCGGCGACGGCGAGCAGCTCGCCTGCGATCTCGCGGATGCGATCCTTCAGCTTGGCGCGGCGTTTCTGCCAGCCTTCGCCGCCCAGCCGGTCGAGCACGACCGCTTCCTCGCTGCTGCCGTAGCGGGTCAGGACGTCGATGTTCTCGACCGGGATGTAGAGCTTGTCGCCCCCCCGGTACTCAAGCATGACGCAGTCGTGCTTGCTCTTGCCGACAGCGATTGGCTCCAGCCCCAGGTACTTGCCGATTCCGTGCTCGACATGAACCACCAGATCGCCCTGGCTCAGAGCCTGAAGTTCGGCAAGGAAGGCTTCGGAATCCTTGCGCTTCTTGCGCCGGCGCACCAGCCGGTCACCGAGCAGGTCCTGCTCGGTGAGGATCTCCATCTGGTCGCTGGCAAAACCGCTTTCGAGCGGCAGGACCAGCGCCACCGGCTTGCCTCGGGCCGCCAGCCCGAGCGCTTCCTGCCAGCTTTCGGCCAGCAGCACCTGGGCCCCGGCTTCGGACAGGATCGAGGCGATCCGCGCGCGGCTGCCGGTCGAATAGGTCGCGAGCAGCGCCTTGCGCCCGGACTTGACCACCGCCTGCAGATGCGCGGCGGCCGCCTCGTAGATGTTGTCGCCGCGCGCCCGCTCCGGCGCGAAATCGCGGCCAGAGGTGAAGCCGAAATCGAGCACCCGTTCGCTCCCGGGTTCGGCAAAGATGCTGGCGCGGTGGGCGGGGGCCTGCTCCAGCGCGCGACCGAACTCGTCGGCCGAGAGGTAAAGCGCGTCCTGCGGCAGCGGGCGATAGCTGCCTTTGGACTGGCCGCTCGCGGTGCGGCGCTGCGCGGCATAATCGGCGATGTCGGCAACCCGCTCCTCGGCGGCAGCCAGCGCCGCGCTGTCGATCACCGTCACGTCCCGGTCGTCGATGTAGTCGAACAGAGTCGCGAGGCGCTCCTCGAACAGCGGTAGCCAGTGTTCCATCCCGGCCAGCCGCCGGCCCTCGCTGACCGCTTCGTACAGCGGGTCCTGCGTGGCCGAGGCACCGAACCGTTCACGGTATCGGGTGCGGAAACGCTTGATGCTGTCCTCGTCGATCAGGGCTTCGCTGGCGGGCAGCAGCAGGTGCGATTCGAGCACCCCTGTGCTCATCTGGGTCGAGGGATCGAAAAGGCGCAGGCTCTCCAGCTCGTCGCCGAAGAAATCCAGCCGCAGCCCCTGATCGAGCCCGGAGGGGAACACGTCGACGATCGAGCCGCGCACCGCGTACTCGCCTTTGTCGACAACGGTATCGGTGCGGCTGTAGCCTTGGCGCTGGAGCAGGGCATACAGGCTCTCACGGCCGATCTCGATGCCGGGACGGAACTCGCGCACGCTTTCGCGGATGCGGAACGGGGTAAGCACCCGTTGCAAGGCTGCGTTCACGGTGGTCACGAGCAGCTGGGGTGCCCCGCGGCCCGCCTGAAGCCGGTGCAGCGTCGCCAGCCGCTGTGCGCTGATCGACAGCGCGGGGCTGGCCCGGTCGTAGGGCAGGCAGTCCCACGCCGGAAACTCGAGCACCTCCAGCTCGGGTGCGAAGTACAGCGCGGCTTCGGCCACTGCCCGCATCGCCGCGGCATCGGGAACGATCAGCACCGCCCGGTTGCGGGCCGCTCGGGCGAGATCGGCCATGACCAGCGGCTGCGCCCCCCGTGCGACCGATGCGAGCGTGAGCGGCGCTTTGGCCGAGGTAATCCGTTCCAGTTCGGGCATGGTCAGCGCGGTATGGTGACGTAGTCGAGCTGCTGCATCAGCGCCATCTGCGCGCCGGCGAACCGGCTGGGCACGGGTGCGGTGGCAAAGGCCCAGGCAAGCACGTCCACATCATCCTCTTCCAGAAGCCTCTCGAACCAATCAAGCTCGGCCTCGTTCCAGCCGGCATGGTAACGGTCGAAGAAGCCGCCGATGGTGTAATCGGCCTCTCGCGTGCCGCGGTGCCAGGCGCGGAACCGGGCTCGGGCAAGGCGGACGGGGTCGGGCATGGCGAGGCCCATAGCTGCCCTCCGCGCCTGCGTCATCCCCGCGAATGCGGGGGGCGGCCGCGATGCGCTGTCGACAGCTATTCGGAACCTGCGGGGGCGGGGGTGACGAGGGGTGAAATGATGCGGTAGGGACGAGCCCACCATGCGCCCGGAAATCCTCAACCCTCTGTTCGCGGAAACGCAGGCGCTGGAGGGGATCGGGCCGAAGCTGCGCAAACCGCTGGACAGGCTGGGGCTCGCCCGGATCAGGGATGTGGCCTACCACTTGCCCGAGCGCTTCGTCTCGCGCCGGCCGGTCGCGAGTCTCGACGAGGCGGGCGAGGGCGAACAGGTGGTGATCGCGCTCACCGCCATCGAGCATCGCGTCGCGCGAAGTCCGCGCGGGCCCTACCGCGTGCTGGCTCAGGATGCAGCGGGCAATGTCTGCGCGCTGACCTGGTTCGGCCGGGCCAGCTTCAGCGCCAGGAAGCTGCTGCCGGTGGGGGAGCGGCGCTGGGTGTCCGGCCGGCTCGACCGCTATGGCGATATGCTCCAGATCGTCCATCCCGACCATGTCGAGGACAAGGACGGCGGAAGCCTCACCCGGTTGTGCGAGCCGGTCTATGCGCTCTCGGAAGGGCTGACGCAGCCGAAGGTTTCCAACCTTGTCGCGCAGGCGCTGGCCCGACTGCCGCAGCTCCCCGAATGGATCGAACCCGGCCAGCTCGATCGGGCCGGGTGGCCGGGCTGGGGCGATGCGCTTCACCTGGCTCACCGGGGCGAGCACCCCGCCGCGCGCGACCGGCTGGCTTACGACGAACTGCTCGCCAACAGCCTCGCGCTGCTGCTGGTGCGGGCACACAACCGCCGACGGAGCGGGCAACCCTTGCGCGGCGACGGGCACTTGAGAGCGCGGCTGGACCTGCCGTTTCCGCTGACAGCGGCACAGACCCGCTCGATCGCCGAGATCGAAGGCGACCTGGCGCAGGAAGCGCCGATGCTGCGCCTGCTCCAGGGCGACGTCGGCGCGGGCAAGACGGTGGTCGCGCTGATGGCCATGCTGGTGGCGGTGGAGGCGGGCCGGCAGGCAGCCCTGCTCGCCCCGACCGAGATCCTGGCGCGCCAGCACTACGAGACCCTGCGCCGGATGCTCGCGCCGACGGGGGTGGAAATCGCCCTGCTGACCGGCCGCGACAAGGGCCGGGCACGCGACAGCGTGCTCATGGGCCTGCTCGACGGCTCGGTGCAGGTCGTTGTCGGCACGCATGCGATCTTTCAGGACGCGGTCGCCTATCGCGACCTCGGCCTGGTGGTGATCGACGAACAGCACCGCTTCGGCGTGGCCCAGCGGCTCCGTCTGGCAAGCAAGGGGCGCGCCGCGCCGCACACCCTTGCGATGACCGCAACACCGATTCCCCGCACCCTCACGCTGGCGCAATACGGCGAGATGGACGTGAGCCGCCTCGACGAGATGCCCCCCGGACGCCAGCCAATCGACACGCGGGTGGTATCGCAGGAGCGGCTGGCCGACGTCATCGAAGGGCTGGGGCGGCATATCGCCGGCGGGCAGCAGGCCTACTGGGTATGCCCGATGGTCCGCGAGCACGAGAGCGAGGACATCGCCGCCGCCGAGGCGCGCCATGCCATGCTGCGCGAGCGGTTCGGCGAGGCGGTGGTGCTGGTGCACGGGCAGCTGCGGCCTGAACAGAAGGACGCCGCCATGGAGCGCTTTGCCAGCGGCGCGGCGAGCCTGCTGGTCGCCACCACGGTGATCGAGGTCGGGGTCGACGTGCCTGCCGCCACGCTGATGGTGATCGAGCAGGCCGAGCGGTTTGGTCTCGCACAGCTGCACCAGCTGCGCGGGCGGGTGGGGCGGGGCAGCGAGAGGTCGACCTGCCTGCTGCTGCGGGGCGAGTCGCTGTCCGATACCGGGCGCGAGCGGCTGGCGCTGATGCGCGAGACGCAGGACGGTTTCCGGCTGGCCGAGGAGGACCTGCGCCTGCGTGGCGGAGGCGAGCTGCTCGGCACCCGACAATCGGGCGATGCGCCGTTCCGGATCGCCACGTTGGAGCAGATTGCCCGCCTGCTCCCTGCCGCGCACGATGACGCGCGCCTGCTGATCGAGCGGGATGGCGGCCTGACCGGGCCGCGCGGAGAGGCGGCGCGGGTGCTGCTGTACCTGTTCGAGCGGGACTGGGGCGTACAGCTGCTGCGCGGCGGCTGACTGGCGGACCTCAGGATAGAAAGTTCGAACCGCCTTCTAGAGTTTTGGAGACCTAGGAAGAGATTATTGACACCTACCGCACTGTCTGAACAAGGGTCCGATAGTGCAAATATCTCAGAGGACCATGCCGGTCTGGTCTGCTTCTAGGTCTTCAATATAACACTCAAGGTTGCCCTTTATTTTTTCGAATACAGATGGGAAATAAGATGATATGTCTTTAAAAGTAGGATTAACTGACTGCGGACCCCCATGATGTTTTCGCAGGTGCTCAAGTATTTCTATCTTATGTTGAACGTCTACAGTGTCCAACGGATTCCGGTCATCATAATCATGAAGGTTTGACAAATGTATGAAAGAACAGCCAAATCTATAGACAGACAACGCCCACCCATGGATTTGATTAGCTATATCGACCATCGCCCTATCTGTCACATCTATATTCTTTCCGCTTCCAGAAATTCTCCATTTCTGTCCGCTCAACGTCAGACCCACCAATCTCCTTCTTTCTGCGATATCTTGGATAGATAGCAAGTATATAACTCTAACCATCGAGTCCAATTCTTGTCTTAATATCGAACTCGTAGCGCCTGGCAAATCGGAAATCCGCTCCATGACTGCTGCGTGTTCAGCTGATCTCTTGCGTATAATGCTGCAAAACTTTTCTATCTCGTTCATTTGAAGTTTCTTTGGATGTTCGATCTGTTGAGAACAATAGCAAGGCGATGACCTTAAAGCCAATGCGCAAGCTTTCAGAAGTGTTATCCCAATCGTATCCGGTGTCAATCGCATGGGGGATACAACGGGGCGCGCAGCTGCCCCTGCCAAGATGAGTTTGTATTACGAACGCACCTCCTGCGGAACGTGCTAACCTCCATATTGCGCTGATTTCAGCCTTTTGCTTCGGGGTGCTTCGCATATCCGCATCCGATATGCTCGACACTATGACGATGTTCTTCGAAGCGTTTCTTCGTCATTAACAATCATTGTTCTGTATGGAAAAATGATGGGCCAGAGGGCAAGATAATCGTGCTCAACTTGTCTTAGAGGGGCCTATTACGTCGGACCGGAAAGAAAGCGTTGAAACGGCCGATTTATGCTTAGCGTCCGAAGCATTACGGGAGAAAGTCAGCTAAAAAACGTGATGGCGGACAGGGTGGGATTCGAACCCACGGAGGGCTTGCACCCTCGCCGGTTTTCAAGACCGGTGCATTCAACCGCTCTGCCACCTGTCCGCGCGAGTGCCAGCTAGACGCCGACTGCGGGTTTGTCACGCATCCTTGGTCGCGGTGATCGCGGTGACACGGTGGATCAGCCCGATGAAACGGGTTTGCCGCACCGGCCGCCTGTGCCAGAACCGGCCGCATGGTTGCACGCTTCATGATTGCCGTCGCCGCGCTTGCGGGCTGTGTAGGTCCGGCGGTTCCGGCAGCGGCGCAGGACATGGAGTTCGACGCCTATCTCCAGCTGCTGATGGCGCGGGCGCGGGCGGAAGGGGTCAGCGAGGGCACCATCGCCCGGATGACTGCCGGGCTGACGCCCAACGCCCGTGTAATCGAGCTCGACCGTTCGCAGCCGGGCACACCCACGTCCAGCGGCTTCCCTTCGGTGAGCGGCTACCTCGCGCGGCACGTCACCGGAGACAGGATCAGGACCGGGCGCAGCGTCCGGGCCGACAACGCGGCGACGCTGGCAGCGCTGGAGCGGCGCTATGGCGTTCCGGGGGAAGTGCTGGTGGCGATCTGGGGCAAGGAGTCGAACTACGGCAGCTACAAGGGCAACTTCGACCTCTCCCGCTCGCTTGCGACCCTGGCATGGGAAGGCCGGCGACGCGAACTGTTCGCCGGGGAGTGGCTCGCGCTGCTCAAGGTCGCGGACAAGGGCTACTCCCGTTCGACTCTGGTTGGAAGCTGGGCCGGCGCGTTCGGCAATCCGCAATTCCTGCCCAGTGTCTACTTGCGCCTGGCCGAGGATGGTGACGGGGATGGCCGGGCGGACATCTTCAACAACCGGGCCGATACGCTCGCGTCGATCGCCAACTACTTCCGCGACGCCGGGTGGCGGACCGGGCAGCCCTGGGGCGTGCGCGCCAGCGTGCCCGCGGGCTTCGACTGGCGCGAGGTGCAATCCTCGCTGGTCTCGCCGACCTGCCCCCGGGTCCACGAACGCCACAGCCGCTGGCTGACCGTGGCCGAGTGGCGCTCGCTGGGTGTCGCACCGCAGCAGCCGCTGGCCGACACCACCATGGCAACCCTGTTCCAGCCCGACGGAGCCGGCACCCCGGCCTGGCTCTTAACGACAAATTATAGGGTTATCCTCGAATACAACTGCTCGAACTACTACGCGATGAGTGTGGGGTTGCTTGCAGATGAGATTGCCCGATAACATCCCTGTGCGCGGCCTCGTGATGGCCGGCCTTGCCGCCACGCTGGCTGGCTGTTCACTGTTCGGCGGCGGCGGAGACGCATCCGTGCGGGCCGAGCGACCGGCGGTCGCGCTTCCGGAAAACGGCCCGCAGGCCGACTTCCCGATGGTGCTCGGCGAGGCGTTCACTGTTGACGGGCAGGAGTTCGTGCCGGCTGATACCGCGAGCTACGATGCAGTCGGGCTGGCGCTGGTCGAGGCCGATGCGGGGCAGGGGATCACCCTGGCGCACCGGACACTGCCGCTGCCGAGCTATGTCGAACTCACCAATCTCGCCACCGGCCGCACGGTCCTCGCCCGCGTCGAACGGCGCGGACCGATGACCACGGCGGCGCTGGTCGGCCTGTCGCCGGCGGCCTCGGCCCTGCTGGGCGGAGGCGAGGGCACCCCCGTTCGGGTGCGCCGGGTCAATCCTCCCGAAACAGACCGCGCGGAACTGCGCGCCGGCCGCAAGGCATCGGAGCGGATGGACACTCCCCGCTCGCTGCTCGGCGTGCTCCAGCGCAAGCTGCCCCCGGGAAGCCGGTCGGTAACGGCGGCGACCGCAGTCCCGGTTGCTGCTGCGCCGCAGACCCCGAACCCGGCAGAAGCGCCCGGCAAGACCGGCAGCGAACCGCCGGTTGCAGCGCGCTACGCGTTAAGGCCGCTCGACGCGGCGGAGGAGCCCCCGCGAGCGGCGGCGAGCCCGGCGGCGACGGGTCCGGAGACGGCCGCGCCAGCCAAGCCGCCCGCTGCGGGCGACTACGTGATCCAGGCAGCCGCCTTCTCCAGCAAGGCCAATGCCGAACGGGCAGCCAGGGCGATCGGCGGCTTCGTGACCGAAGCGGGCAGGCTCTACCGGGTCCGCACCGGACCCTTCGCCACCCGTGGACAGGCCGAAGCCGCCCTCGCCAAGGTTCGCGCAGCCGGCTATAGCGACGCCCGGGTACTCACCGCAGGTTGACGCTCCGGCCCCGTCCGGCGCGACGGGGACGATGGACAGCAGGCTCGCACTTTCCGCACTGGCGCTTGGCGCGTTCATGGTGACGAACCTCGCCGGTGCGACCGGGCCGACTCCGGCCGCACGTCCGGCACCGGACGATGCCGTTGTTCCCATCGTCTACATGATCGATCTCTCGTCGGGAGCGGAACTGGTCGCGCGCGAGGCCGGCCGCCGCTTCGTGCCGGCATCGATCACGAAAGCGATGACGCTCTATGTCGCCTTCGAGCTGATCCGGCAGGGCACGCTCGACCCCGACCAGTCGCTGCCGATCCGCGACGACACCTTCCGCGAATGGAGCGGCAAAGGCTCGACCATGTACATCCCCGCCCGCACCAGCGTGCGGGTGGACGACCTGTTGATGGGCATCGCCAACATCTCGGCCAACGACGGCGCCATGGTGCTGGCGGAAGGGGTGGCCGGATCGGCGCAGGCCTGGACTTCGCTGATGAACGCGGAGGCCCGCAAGCTCGGAATGCGCGACAGCCACTTCGCCACGCCGAACGGATGGGCGGACGAGGGGCGGACCTTCACCACCGCCCGCGATCTGGCACGGCTCGCGCGTGCGCTGGTCGAGCGGCACCCGCAACTCTACGCCCGCTACATCGGCAAACCCGGTTTCACCTACAACGGCATCAGCCAGTTCAACCACGATCCGCTGAGCGGCCGGGTTCTGGGGGCCGACGGGATCAAGACCGGCTTCACCGGGCAGGCGGGACACGGCTTTCTCGGTTCGGCCGAGCGCGGGGGGCGCAGGCTGGTGCTCGTGGTCGCCGGCGCGCCCAGCCAGTCAGCCCGCAACCTCCTGGCGCGCGATCTGGTCGAATGGGGCTTTACGGCCACCCGCAGCCGCGCCCTGTTCCCTGCCGACACGGAGATCGGCCGCGCGCAGGTGCAGGGGGGTGACGCGCTTCGGGTGCCCCTCGTGACCGGTCCGCTTCCGGTAGGAGCCACGCTGCCGCCGCACGGCGCGGTGCCGGTCAGGCTCACCGTGCGCTACCATGGCCCTCTTGCGGCACCGATCGCTGCGGGGGAGCAGGTCGCGGAACTCGAAGTCGCGGCTGCGGGAATGCCGGCTTCGCGGGTGCCCCTGTTCGCCGGCGCATCGGTGGCCCCTGCCGGTCCGCTCGACCGGCTGATGAACGGCCTGGCCGGGCTGCTGCGGTGGTAGGCCGGGGGCGATTCATCGCCTTCGAGGGGGGCGAAGGGACGGGCAAATCGACTCAGGCGCGTATGCTCGCCGAAGCGCTCGCCCGGCAGGGGCGCGAGGTCGTGCTTACCCGCGAGCCGGGCGGCACGGCGGGAGCCGAGGCGATCCGGCGGCTGTTGCTCGAGCCTCCTGGCGAGGGATGGGGCGCACGCGCCGAGGCGCTGCTGTTCGCGGCTGCGCGGGCGGACCATGTCGAGCGTCTGATCGAACCGGCGCTCGAGCGGGGGACCTGGGTCGTGTGCGACCGGTTCGTCGATTCGAGCCGGGCCTATCAGGGCGGAGCAGGCGGGCTGGGGGATGCGGTGATCCAGACGCTGCACGAGATCGGCAGCGGCGGCCGGCGACCCGATCGCACGCTCCTGATCGATGCACCCCCGGAGACGATCGCACAGCGCCTGGCGCGGCGCGACGGGGGGAGCAGCGACGCCATCGGCGGGCGCGACAGCGCCTATCACGCGCAAGTAGGGGCAAGCTTCCGCGCTCTTGCCGAGGCAGACCGGGAAGGTATCACGATAATCGACGGCCATGCGCCGCCGGACGTTGTGCACGAGCGGGTCATGCAGGCGCTCGCGCCACTGCTGGAGGACGGGGCGTGACCCTTCTCGGCCACGAGCAGGCATGGTTACAATGGAACGCCGCCCTGGCCGGGCCACGCATGCACCATGCCTGGCTGCTGTCGGGCCGCCGCGGGCTCGGCAAGACCGCGTTCGCACTAGCCGCGGCCCGCGTGCTCGTGCGGCAGGATGATGCGCCCGGGACCGCGGGCGAGCACCCGGACATCATCCATCTCACCCATCCGCCCAAGGACGACGGCGAGGCGCTCAAGCGGCAGGAGGGCAAGCCCTACGAGGTCAAGCGGAGCATACCCATCGACCTTGTCCGGTCCATGCAGCGGCGGCTGACGACCCGCCCCACGCTGGGGGAGCGGCGGGCGGTGATCGTCGATCCCGCCGATGACATGGAGCCGCAAGCGGCCAACGCCCTGCTCAAGAGCCTGGAGGAGCCGCCGCAGGGGACGTTCTTCCTGCTCGTGGCGCATCAGGCGGCGCGCCTGCTGCCCACCATCCGCTCGCGCTGCAGGGTTCTGCGGTTCGCCGGACTTGACGATGCTGCCGTGGCCGCACTTCTCGCCAGCCGCGCACCCGAGGCGGATGGCGGCACCCGCGCAGCCGCCGTGGCGGCAGCCGCCGGTTCGCCGGGGCTGGCGCTGGAGTTCGTCGAGCAGGATCTCGGCCGGGTTGACGGTCTGATGCACGAAATCCTCGCCACCGGCGATCCGCTGTTTGCGCTGCGGGGCAGGCTTGCGGCCGAGATCGGTCCACGGCCGGCCCGCCTGCGGATGCAGGCAATCCTGGAACTGGCGCGGGTGGTGGTGGCGAAGCAGGCGGAACGGTCCCCGCGCGAACGGATCGCGGCACTGGTCCGGCTGCACGGGGAGCTCGTCACCCTCGCCGCGCAGGCTCCGGTCTACAATTTCGATCCCGGCCTGCTGGCGATGGAAATCGGCACCTTGCTCGCCTCCGCCGCCCCCGCTAGCGAACGGGCCCATGTCTGAGCCCTTCTACATCACCACGGCGATCAACTATCCCAACGGGCGGCCCCATATCGGGCACGCTTATGAAGGGATCGCGACCGACGTCGTCGCTCGCTTCCAGCGCGCGCGGGGGCGCGACGTGCGCCTCGTCACCGGGACCGACGAGCACGGCCTCAAGATGGATCAGACGGCCCGCAGGATGGGTCTGGCGACGATCGATCTTGCCACGGAAATGTCGTCGCACTTCCGCGATATGTGCAGCCGTCTTGACATCGCCTGCGATGAGTTCGTCCGCACCACGGAGCCGCGCCATCACGCCGCCAGCAGCGAGCTGTGGCGGCGCATGGAGGCGAACGGCGATCTCTACCTCGACCGCTACGAGGGCTGGTATTCGGTCCGTGACGAGGCTTTCTACGACGAAGGGGAACTGATCGAGGGGGAGGGCGGCGAGAAGCTCTCGCCGCAGGGTACGCCGGTGGAATGGACGGTGGAGGAAACCTGGTTCTTCCGCCTGTCGAAGTATCAGGAGCGGCTGCTGCAGCATTACCGCGATCATCCCGGCTTCATCCGTCCCGAGAGCCGGCGCAACGAAGTGCTCCGGTTCGTGGAAGGCGGGTTGAAGGACCTCTCGGTCAGCCGGACCAGCTTCGACTGGGGCGTCCCGGTGCCCGGTAGCGAGGGGCACGTCATGTACGTTTGGGTCGACGCGCTGACGACCTACATGACCGGCGTCGGATTTCCCGACACTGAAGGCGAGATGTTCCGCCGGTTCTGGCCGGCCGATGTGCACATGATCGGCAAGGACATTGTCCGCTTCCATGCGGTCTACTGGCCGGCCTTCCTGATGAGTGCGGGGCTGCCCCTGCCGAGGCAGATCTTCGCCCACGGCTTCCTGCTTGCACGCGGCGGGGAAAAGATGAGCAAGAGCGCCGGAAACGTCGTCGATCCCATGGCTCTGGTGGAGCAGTTCGGGGTCGACCCGGTGCGCTACTTCTTCATGCGCGAAATCGCCTTCGGGCAGGACGGCAGCTACTCGCCCGAAGCGATCGTAAGCCGCGCGAACGCCGAACTGGCGAACAGCTTTGGCAACCTGGCGCAGCGCACACTTTCCATGATCTACAAGAACATGGACGGTGCTCTTCAGGAGGAGGCGACGCTTTTCGAAGCCGATCGCGTTCTGGCGGAGCAGGTCGATCAGGCCTGCCGGGTCCAGCTGCCGGCAGAGTTCGAGGCGTTCAGCTTCTCGAGCGGGCTCGAGGCATGGATGCGCGCCGTGTTCGCCTGCAACCAGTACGTCGACGAGCAGGCGCCCTGGGCTTTGCGGAAGAGCGATCCGGAGCGGATGAAGGTCGTGCTCATGACCCTGTTCCGGCAGGTTCGGGCGCTGGCCATCGCTGTCCGCCCGGTCGTTCCCTCTTCGATCGATCGCCTGCTCGACCAGATGGGCATTGCTCCAGAGGAACGCGATTTCGCCGCCCTGGAAGACCAGACCTGGTTCGCGCGGCTGGTGGCGGGCGGTCATGTCGTGGCGCAGCCCCAGGGCGTTTTCCCCCGCCTGGAGCTGCCGGAAGGCGAGCCGGTCTGATGCTGATCGACAGCCATTGCCACCTGGAGTATCGCGGCCTCGTCGAAGGGCAGGCGGAAGCCCTCGTCCGTGCCCGGGCGGCTGGGGTAGGGGGCTTCCTCAACATTTCCACCCGGCGCAGCGAGTGGGACCAGGTTATCGCCACCGCCGAGCGCGAGGCAGATGTCTGGGCGAGTGTCGGCATCCACCCGCACGAGGCTGACCAGCACGCCGATCTCGGGGCGGCCGAGCTGCGTGAGGCGACGCGCCATCCGAAAGTGATCGCGATCGGCGAAAGCGGGCTCGACTACTACTACGACAAGTCTGACCGCCAGGTGCAGCGGGACCTGTTCCGGATGCACATCGGCGTGGCCCGCGAGACCGGTCTGCCGCTGGTCATCCACACGCGTGACGCCGAGGCGGATACCCTGGCGATCCTGCGGGATGAGATGGACGCGGGGCCCTTTCCGGCGCTGATACACTGCTTCACCGCCTCGGCGCGATTTGGCCGGGACGTGCTCGAACTCGGGCTGACGATTTCGCTGTCCGGGATCGTCACCTTCAAGAATGCGCAAGAACTTCAAGAAATTGCGGCAGAAGTTCCCGAAGACCGTCTGCTGGTGGAAACCGACAGCCCGTTCCTCGCGCCGGTCCCGCACCGCGGAAAGCCGTGCGAGCCGGCTTATGTGAACGAAACGGCGCGATTTGTGGCGCAACTGCGCGGCACGACACCCGAAGCGCTGGCAGAGGCGACCACGCGCAACTTCTTCGCGCTGTTTGCGAAAGCCCGTCGATGAAGGTGGTGATCCTCGGGTCGGGAACTTCGACCGGTGTGCCGCGGATCGGCAACGATTGGGGTGATTGCGACCCGGATGAGCCCCGAAACCGCCGCACCCGGGTTTCGATACTCGTCGAAAGCCAGGCCGGACAGCGGCTTCTGGTCGACACCTCGACAGATCTGCGCCAGCAACTGCTCACCAACGGGGTGGACCGAATCGACGGCGTGTTCTGGACCCACGACCATGCCGACCACTGCCACGGGATCGATGACCTGCGGCCGCTGCGCTATGGCCGCAGCGGTCCGATCCCGGGCTACGGATCGCAGGAAACCGTCCGGCGCCTGCGGCAGCGGTTCGACTATGTGTTCGCCGGGCAGCACGGCTATCCTACCATCGTCAGTCTGGACACACTCGACCGCGTCAGGCTGTGCGCGGGTTTCGCGGTGGCCCACTGCCAAATGCCGCACGGGCCCACGGAAACGACCGGGTTCCGGTTCGAATGTGACGGGAAATCGATAGCTTACGTGACGGACTTCAGTGCCGTGACCGATGCCATGCTTGATCTGCTTGACCGGGTCGACGTGCTGGTGACTGACTGCCTGCGCCGCGAACCTCATCCCACCCACGCGCACCTCGCACTGGCGCTCGAACTCGTCGAGAGAACCCGGGCGGGAACTGGAGTGCTGACCCATCTCGACAAGAGCATGGATTATGCCACGTTGAGCGCGGAAGTGCCGGCCAACGTGCTGGTCGGCTATGATGGTCTGGAGGTGGTCGCATGAGCGGTGATCAGAGTGTTCAGATCGTGGCGCTGACCGCGATGCTGGTTCTCGCGGCGAGCGCCTATGCATCGTACCGGCTCGAATGGCGCAACATGGTTCGACAAGGGCTGATCTGGGCAACGATATTCGCCGCGGTCACGCTGGTCATTTCGTGGATCGGCGTGTGACGAGGCCGCGATGGCCGGCGCTGTCCATTTTACATAATATATATTATCACTCTTTGACAGCGCCCGCCCGAGCATGACCGACAACCTTGCCCGCCTCCTCCAGATCATGCGGACATTGCGCGGCCCTGATGGCTGCGAATGGGATCGTGCGCAGACTTTCGACACGATCGTCCCGCACACGATCGAGGAAGCCTACGAAGTGGCGGACGCCGTCGCGCGAGCCGATCTCGTCGATCTGCGCGATGAACTCGGCGATTTGCTGTTCCAGGTCGTGTTCCAGGCGCGCATCGCCGAGGAAGCCGGACACTTCGATTTCGACGATGTCGCGCAGGCGATTGCCGACAAGCTGGAGGCACGCCACCCGCATATCTTCGGCTCGGAACAGATGCCGGGCGGGATGCGCGAGGACCGGTGGGAAGCGATCAAGGCGGCCGAACGCAACGCCAGGGGCGCCTCCAGCGCGCTCGACGGGGTGGCGGTGGCGCTGCCTGCACTCACCCGGGCAGAGAAGCTGCAGAAGCGCGCCGCGCGGACCGGCTTCGACTGGCCCGATGCCACCGGCCCTGCCGACAAGCTGCGCGAGGAAATGCAGGAACTGGCCGACGCCGGGCCAGGCGAGCGCGAGAGCGAAGCTGGCGATCTCCTGTTTGCTGCGGTCAATCTGGTGCGCGTCTACGGGATCGCGCCGGAGGCGGCCCTGCGCGCGGCCAACAGGAAGTTCGAGCGGCGCTTCCGCGCGATGGAGGATCTGGCGCAAGGTGCCTTCGCCGCGCTTTCGCTCGATCAGCAGGAAGCGCTCTGGCAGCAGGTCAAGGCGGCCGAAGTGCGCCGGCTTGCTCAGAGCGAATAGAACCGGCCGTATTCCTTCGGAGTGAGGCGCACCTGCACCACGAGCTGCGGTCCCTCGGGCGTGTCGAGGTGCTCCTCTGCGAGCACCTCGCCATGCTGGTGCAGCCACGCAAGCGAACGCCCGTCCCCGGCGGGAAGCGCTATCTGGTAGCTGCGCGAGCCGGTGGTGAGGAGCGCCCCGCAGCGCTCAAGCAGCCCGTCAACGCCTTGCCCGGTCAGCGCCGAGAGCAGCACGATGTCCTCGTCCTCCCGCGCCGCCTCGGCCAGGGCCCTGGCGTCCCCCTCGTCCAGCAGGTCGACCTTGTTCCAGGCTTCCACGATCGGAATCGCGCTCTCGTCCCCTTCCCCGGTGACGATCCCGAGGTCGCGGAGCACATCGAGCACTTGCCGCTTCTGCGCGGCCGCTGCCTCGCTCGCTATGTCGCGGACGTGGACGATAACGTCGGCTGCGGTCACTTCCTCCAGCGTGGCCCGAAACGCCGCCACCAGCTGCGTCGGCAGATCGGAGATGAACCCCACTGTGTCGGACAGGATGGCCTTCTCCACCCCAGGCAGGCGGATCGCCCGCATGGTCGGGTCGAGCGTGGCAAACAGGAGGTCTTCCGCCATGACGTCAGCGCCCGTCAGCCGGTTGAACAGCGTCGACTTGCCCGCGTTGGTGTAGCCGACCAGCGCGATGACCGGCCAGGGTGCCCTGCCCCGGCGCTCACGATGCAGCGCGCGCGTGCGGCGAACCTGCTCCAGCTCCTTGCGCAAGCGGCCCATGCGCTGGCGGATCATCCGCCGGTCGGCCTCGATCTGCGTTTCGCCCGGCCCGCCGAGGAAGCCGAAGCCGCCGCGCTGGCGCTCGAGGTGGGTCCAGCTGCGGACCAGGCGGCTCTGCTGATAATCAAGATGGGCGAGCTCCACTTGCAGCCGCCCTTCGGCGGTGGCCGCTCTCTCGCCGAAGATCTCCAGGATCAGCCCGGTGCGATCAATCACCTTGCGCGCCAGCTTTTCCTCGAGGTTGCGCTGCTGGATCGGGCTGAGCGACCCGTCGACGATCACCAGGTCCGCTTCGTTCTGCTCGCAGGCGGTGGCGATGTTCTGCACCTGGCCGGACCCGAACAGTGTGTTCGGCCGCACCTCGCGCACCGGCACCACGAAAGCCTCGGCGACGACGATGCCGATGGCCAGCGCGAGGCCGGTCGCTTCCTCCAGCCGGGCCGAGGCGTCGAGATCGTGGCGCATACCGCGCACGTCCGGGCACACCACGAGCGCGCGCGCCCCGCGCGAGACTTCGCCCAGGAGGTTGTCGTCGAAGCTCAGTCTTCCTCACCTTCCCAGTCGTCGCTCAGGTCCACCGGCGTCGCCGGCTGGATGGTCGACACAGCGTGCTTGTATGCAAGCTGGACGAAACCGTCGCGCTCCAGCAGGGTGCAGAACAGGTCATAGGCCGCGATCCGCCCTTGCAGCATGACGCCGTTGACCAGGAACATGGTGACTTGCGCCTCGGCCTCGCGCACCCGGCTCAGGAACACATCCTGGAGCAGGCGCTGCTTGCGGTTGCTGTCCTGGCTGGAGAACTGCCGCACGTCGATCGGCTGTCCCGGCATGATGGTGGATACCGCGTGCTTGTAGACCAGCTGCGACTGGCCGTCGCGCCGCAGCAGGATCGAGAAGTTGTCGAACCAGGTGATGATGCCCTGCAGCTTTACGCCCTTGACCAGGAACATTGTCACCGGAGTCTTGTTCTTCCGCAGCAGGTTCAGGAAGGCGTCCTGCAGGTTCTGCGCCTTGCCCTGCGGCGCATCGGCGGGCGGCGGCGGAGGGGTTCTGGCGGAAAGCGTGCGTCCACTTGGCATGAGTTCACAGTCCCTTCTTGTTGGCCCCGCACACGGCGAGGCATTCTGGCAGGGACGAACCGTCCCCCCGGCAGTCAATCCGTTATAGGTGCTTCGCGTTCCAGTTCAATTACATCCCGAAGCCGGTTCATCCGTGTTCGTCTTCTCCGTTCGCGTCCTGCCGGTCGTTCATTCCGAGCAGTTTCAGCTTCCGGTGGAGGGCCGACCGTTCCATCCCGATGAAGCTTGCAGTCTTCGAAATGTTCCCGGAAAACCGGCGGATCTGGACCGAGAGATACTCGCGCTCGAAGCTCTCGCGGGCTTCGCGCAGCGGTGCTCCCATCAGCGCCGCTATTCCCCCGCCCCCGCCCAGCCGGCCCCCTGTCACCTCCCCCGGCAGCATATCGGGCTCGACTATCGCGAGCCGTTCGCGCGGGGTGAGGATGACCGTCCGCTCGACCACGTTGCGCAGCTGACGCACGTTGCCCGGCCAGTCATAGGCCTGGAGCGCAGCCATGGCTTCAGGCGAGATGCGCGGGGCGGATATGCCCTGTTCCGCAGCGTAGCGGGTGAAGAAGTGCTCGGCCAGGGCCGCGATATCGTCGCGCCGCTCGGCGAGCGAGGGCACGACCACCGGGACGACGTTGAGGCGATAGAACAGGTCCTCCCGGAACCGCTTGTCCTCCATCTCCCGCTGAAGGTCGCGCGAGGTGGATGACACCACCCGCACATCGACCCCGATCTGCCGGTTGCCGCCGACCCTGACAAAGCTCTGTTCGGTCAGCACCCGCAGGATGCGGGCCTGGGTGGAAAGCGGCATATCGGCTATCTCGTCGAGGTAGAGCGTTCCCCCGTCCGCCATCTCGAGCAGTCCGGGCCGCACGAGCTTGCCATCGGCCTCTTCGCCGAACAGTTCCTGCTCGAACCGTTCGGGCGTGATCCGGGCGGAGTTGACGATCACGAAAGCGTTGTCGTTGCGCGGGCTCCAGGAATGGAGCAGCCGCGCGGCCACTTCCTTGCCTGCTCCGGCCGGACCGCTGATCAGCACCCGGCTGCCGGTTCCAGCCACTCGCTTGAGAGTGGCCCTGACCTGGTTGATGGCCGAGGAATTGCCGGTGAACTCCTCCCCGCGCGAAAACCCCTGCTTCAGGCGGATATTCTCCCGCCGCAGCCGTTCCGTCTCGGTCGCCCGTTCGACCAGGTGGAGCAGCTTGCCCGCCTCGAACGGCTTCTCGATGAAGTCCATCGCCCCCCGGCTCACGGCGGCCACGGCCGTGTCGATGTTGCCGTGTCCGGAAAAGATGATCACCGGCAGCTCGGGCTCGCGCTTCTTGATCTGGTCGAGCACTTCAAGCCCGTCCATCGGGCTGCCGTGGAGCCAGACGTCGAGCAGCACCAGGCTCGGCCGCCGCTCGTCGACAGCGGCCAGCGCCGCACCGCTGTCGCCGGCGGTGCGACAGACGTAGCCCTCGTCGCTGAGCACGCCGGCAACGAGTTCGCGGATGTCGCGCTCGTCGTCGACGATGAGGATTTCAAGGGCCATTTACGCTGCCTCCTTGCAGTATCCGGTCATTCGGCTGCCTGTTCCTTCCGCAGGGGATCGCGCGCCAGGCGCAGCTGCACCCTCGCCCCGCCCAGCGCGCTGTTCGAGAAACTCATATCTCCGCCGTGTTCCTCGACGATCTTGTTGACGATGGCGAGGCCCAGCCCGGTGCCCTTCTCGCGCGTGGTGACGTAGGGCTCGACGATCCGGTCACGATCGGACGGCAGACCCACGCCGTTATCCTCGACCGCGACGGTGAACGCATCGTTGCCGAGAGTGGTGGTGACGCGGATCTGGCCGCGGTAAGCCGCCCCGGCGTCGCGCCCGCGGGCCTCCACCGCTTCGATGGCGTTCTTGAGCACGTTGGTCAGGGCCTGGCCGATCTGATGGCGGTCGCACATGATCTGCGCCGCGCCGCCATCCTCTCCCTCCAGCCTGAAGGTGATCTGCGGATGGGCGACTTCCTGCAGGAAGATCGATTGCCGGACCAGATCGAGACCGTCCTCGCTGCGGAACACCGGCTTGGGCAGACGCGCGAACGAGGAGAACTCGTCGACCATCCGCCGCAGGTCGCCCACCTGACGCACGATCGTGCTGGTCAGCTCGTCGAACAATTCGCCGTCGGTGTCGATCTGCTTGCGGTAACGCCGCATGAGCCGCTCCGTGGCGAGCTGGATCGGGGTGAGCGGGTTCTTGATCTCGTGCGCGATCCGCCGCGCCACGTCCGACCAGGCGGCCTGACGCTGGTCGAGCAGCTGGCGGGTGATGTCCTCGAAGGTGATGACCTTGCCATCGCCCGTCCCGGTGATCCTGACCGCGAGAGTGAGCAGGTCGTTGCCCCGGGTATGGCTGACCACACCGCTCTCCATGCCGGCGTCCGCCAGCGCGGCGATCTGCGGTGCGATGGAGGCCAGCGGCAGGGCACCGTGGCGGGGCGGTGTATCTCCCATGAGCAGCGTCTGCGCCGGCCCGTTCATCAGCCGGATGTTCCGATCCGCATCGATCGAGACCACCCCGGCAGAGACGGACTCGAGCACTGTTTCCATGAACGCCCGCCGTTCGTCGAGCTGGCGGTTCGCGCCGACCAGGGCGTCGGTCTGCCGCTCGATCTGCGCGGTCATCCGGTTGAAGGCGCGGTTGAGCAGGCCGATCTCGTCTGCGCCGGTGCGCCCTTCCACCCGCATGGCAAAGTTGCCCGCCCCGACCTGGCGCGCCGCGCCCACCAGGTCGGTCAGCGGTTCCACCTGCCGGTCGGCGAAGCGCAGGGCAAACCACACCGCCATCCCGACCAGACCGATGGAGACAAAGAACAGCGCGAGGTGGAAGCGCAGCTGCAACGCCCGCGCGCGGTTGGTGAGCGTATCGTAGTTGGCGGCAATCGCCTGGGCTCTCTCCCAGGAATTGAACGACATCGCTTCGGAGTTGCGCGCGTTGTACAGGAAGATCCCCGTCGCAAGATCGATCGGCGTGAGCGCCTCCAGCCTGGCCTCGTTGGCCTCGACCACGACCGGCTGTCCCGCCCGCAACTGGCCCACGACACGGGTTCCGAAGGCGCCCGGCTCGCTTCCGCGGGTGAGATTGTAGGTCGCCACGGTTCTCAGGCTGCCGTCCCCGATCGCCTGGAGGATCGCGGTTTCGTTGATGTCGCGGCCCTGCATCTGGAGATTGACGAAATCGACGAACTCGCGGCCGGTGAAGGTCACGGACCGGGTGTTGTCGAAGTAGAACCGCATATCGCTCGCCATGGTGGTGGTCTCCTCGGCCACCTCCAGCTGGTTCTGCTCGTAATACTCGCGCGCCAGTTCGTTGGCGTTGCGCATCAGCCCGCGGGAATCGTCGGAAAACCAGAAATCAACGCCAGACTGGAACAGCACGGCGGCGAAGGCCGAGACGAGCAGCGTCGGGACGGCGGCGACCAGCGAGAAGAAGAACACCAGGCGGACGTGCATCCGCGCCGTGCTGCCTGCCGCACGCCGGATCGCCATGCGCCGGCCGACCAGGACCACCAGGGTCAACGCGGGGATGAGCGTGCCGATCAGAAGCAGGGCGATCTGGGCCGAAGGCAGCAGCCGCCCATCGGCCGGAGCGGCGGCGAAGGCCAGATAAGTCACGCCGATCATCCCGGCGAACGACAGACCTGCCGCGACTTCGAGCCACACGAACACGTTGGCGCGCCGCATCGCAACAACGGCCCTCCGCCAGAGCCGGGGGCCGCTGCGGGAAGGTGGAACGGAGGGCTCAATCATCGTTGCACGTTTACAACACCACTGTTGCACCCTGACAAGTGCAATCTGCGCCTGCCGTCGTGTCAGCCGCGCGTCCGGTCGTGGGTGGCGAACTCCTCGACGCTGATCGCCAGTTCGAACAGGCGCTTCCTCAGCGTGTTGCGATTGATGCCGAGCATTCGCGCGGCGCGCACCTGATTGCCTCCTGTCCGGCGCAGGACATATTCGAACAGAGGCCGCTCGAATGCGGCCAGAGCCGCGTGGTAGAGCGCGCCATCAGCCGGATTGGTCTCGGCAAGCCAGATGCGAAGCGCCTCGGCATATCCGGAGTCCGTGGCGCTCGGTCGCTCGGTCAAGGAGTCGCCGATGACCTCGCGCACGGTCTGGGCATCGATGCGGTCGTCGCGCGCCATCAGCGCCAGCCGGAAGACCGTGTTCCGCAGTTCGCGCACATTGCCGCGCCACGGATGAGCCTTGAGCAGGTTGATCGCGCTGCGGTCGAAGGTGCGCCGCGGCAGGCCCTCGCTGGCGGCAAGGCCGAGGAAATGCCGCGCGAGCGGCTCGACATCCTCGGTCCGGTCGCGCAGCGGCGGCAGCTGGATCGGGACTACGTTGAGACGATAGTAGAGGTCTTCCCGGAACCGCCCTTCACGGATCATCGGGGTGAGGTCGCGGTGGGTGGCGGCAACGATCCGGACATCGACCGCGATCTCCTGCCGGCCGCCGACGCGGCGAATGCGGCCCGATTGCAGGGCCCGCAGCAGGCGGGTCTGGGCATCGGGCGGCATATCGCCGATTTCGTCCAGGAACAGGGTGCCGCCGTTGGCCTGCTCGAACTTGCCGATCGCCTGGCTGACCGCGCCGGTGAACGCCCCCTTCTCGTGCCCGAACAGCTCGCTTTCGATCAGCTCGCCAGGGATGGCACCGGCGTTGACAGCGACGAACGGGCCCGACTTGCGATGGCCGAGCTCGTGAATGGCCTCGGCCACGAGCTCCTTGCCGGTGCCCGACTCGCCCAGGATCAGGACTGTCAGGTCGTTGCGAAGAACGCGGGTGATCATGCGATAGACACCCTGCATGGCCTGGCTGCGTCCGACCATCGGCAGACCTGCGGCAGGCTCTTCGCCCGCCTTCGGTCCCTCGGCTCCGCGTTCCACCGCCTGCCGCACCGCCCGCAGCAGTTCGTCCAGGTCGAACGGCTTGGGGAAGTATTCGAACGCGCCGGCGTCCGCCGCCCGCACCGCCGTGTCGAGCGTATTCTGCGCCGACATCACGATCACCGCCATCCGCGGGTGGGTCTGCGCGATCACGTCGAGCCCATCGATCCCGTCGCCGTCGGCGAGAACCACGTCGGTCAGCATGGCCTGGTAAGTGCCGGCTGCGAGACGGCGATCGCGCTCGGCCACGCGGTCGCATCGCTCGACCTCGTAGCCTTCGTCCGCCAGCGCCGCCTCCATCACGGTGGCGATCGCGGCGTCGTCCTCGACCAGCAGGATACGGCTGGCCATCACCCATTCTCCGCCGTGGCGATCGGCAGATGCACCCGGAAGTGGGTCATCCCGCTGCGGCTGTCGCGTTCGTGGCTGATGCGCCCGTTCATGTCGCGCAGCTGCTTCTTGACCAGCGCCAGGCCAAGCCCCTGCCCGCCCTTTTTCGAGGAGACGAACGGCTCGAACATCTGCCCGGCGATGGCCGGATCGATCCCGGGCCCGTTGTCGCTGACGGTGATCTCCACCGGCAGCTTGACCGACCGGCCGAACCGCACGGCATTGAGAACCAGCCCGCTGACGAACCGGGTGCGGATCCGCACCAGCGGTGCATCGACGCCAATCGCCGCATCGCGCGCGTTCGCCAGGAGGTTGACCAGCACCTGCTCCAATGCGTCGCGGCTTGCGAGCACTGGCGGGATCGACGGATCGAATTCCTCCTCCAGCACGAAGTCGGCGCTGCTGCCGGCGCGCACCCCCTGGCAGGCGGAGCGGACGACTTCGTGCAGGTTGACCGCTTCGAGCCGTTCGGCGGCGGCGCTGCCGAGCTTCTGCATCCGGTCGATCAGCCGCGCGATCCGGTCGACTTCGTCGGCGATCACTCCGGCAAGACGCCGGTCCTTCTGGTCCAGCTTGCGCGCGAGCAGCTGGCTGGCCCCGCGGATAGCGGCCAGCGGGTTCTTGATCTCGTGTGCGAGCACGGCAGGGGTTCGCAGCGGCCCTTCCTCGCGCTCGGCTCCGTTCATGTCGTCCTGCCGCGCATCCGACAAGGTGACGACCCGCCAACCGGGATGGCTTGGCACAGGCGACACGGTGAGGTTCACTTCCATCATCCGTTCTCCCACCCGGATCGTGGTGCCGCGTGCCATGATCCGGGCATCGGGGGTGCCAAGGCGTTCGATCAGGCGCCTCTCCTGCGGCACCAGAACCTCGAGCAGCGGCGATCCGGCCAGACGGGCGGCGCTCTTGCCCAGCATTTCCTCGGCCGCGTGGTTCGCCTCGACGATTCGCAATTCGGGATCGAGCAGGACCACGGCGAAGATCAGACCCTGGATCCGGGCCTCTCCGTCCGGGCGGGCGCTGGGCCTGCTCACGCGGCCTTGCGCTGCAGGAAGGACGCGTAGAAGCGCTCCAGTTCGTCCAGCACCCGGCGCGGATCGTCGACGAAGTTGACCATGTTGCGGAACTCCGCCGATCCAGGCAGCCCCTTGGTGTACCAGCCCAGATGCTTGCGGGCGATCTTCACGCCGACCTCCGCGCCATAGTGGTCGAGCATCCGGTGATAGTGCTCGATCATGACCTCGTACTGTTCACTGATCGGCGGTTCGGCGAGCACTTGCCCTGTCCGCCACCAGTGCATCACCTGGCCCAGCAGCCACGGCTTGCCATAGGCGCCCCTCCCGATCATCAGCCCGTCCGCCCCCGACTGTTCCAGCGCGGCCGCGGCATCGGCGATGCCGCAGATGTCGCCATTGACGATCACGGGAATCGAAACCGCTTCCCTGACTTTGCGCACGAAGCGCCAGTCAGCGCTGCCCTTGTACATCTGGTTCCGGGTGCGGCCGTGGACGGTGATCATCTTCACGCCCAAATCCTCGGCGATCCGTGCCAGCTCGGGCGCGTTGAGGCTGTCGTGATCCCAGCCCATCCGCATCTTGACCGTGACCGGGACCGACACTGCTCTGACCGTTTCCGCCATCAACCGGGTGGCCAGCGGCACTTCGCGCATCAGCGCGCTGCCGGCCATGCCGTTCGTGACCTTGCGGACCGGACAACCGAAATTGATGTCGATGATCTGCGCGCCGCGATCCTGATTGAGCCGGGCGGCTTCGCCCATGCTCACCGGATCGCAACCGACCAGCTGCATCGACACCGGCTCCTCCACCGGATCCCAGGCTGCCTTCTGGATGCTCTGCCTGGTCTCGCGGATGGCCGCCTGGGTGGCGATCATCTCGGTCACATTAAGGCCCGAGCCATAGCGTCGCACCAGCGTGCGGAACGGCATATCGGTGACACCGGTCATCGGTGCCAGGATGACCGGGGTTTCGATCCGGACCGGGCCGATATCGATCGGCCGGACCGGCGGGGGATCGGGTGGTGTCATGCTGATATGCCTAAAAATTGGGCAGCGCATAGTGGATTGCGGCGATGCCTGCAAGCGGCTAGCCGCGCGACCAGATGCAGCCGTCCACCGCCTCCCCCCGCTTTGCCGCCGTCGTGGTCGCCGCCGGGCAGGGCCTGCGCGCCGGACAGCCGCTGCCCAAGCAGTTCGCCCTCTGGCGCGGCAAGCCGGTCGTCCGCCACGCGGTCGAACGGCTGGTGCAGTCCGGAGCGGCACCGGTGATCGTCGCCATCCCGCCGGGCGGCGAAGACCTGGCGCGCACGGCGCTCGCCGGCCTGCCGGGCGTGGCGCTCGAGACCGGAGGCGAGACGCGGCAGGCATCGGTCCGCCGGGCGCTGGAAGCGCTCGCATCCCATACCCCTGACCGGGTGCTGATCCATGATGCCGCACGGCCCGACCTGACGCCAGAAGTGGTCGAGCGACTGCTGGCAGCGCTGCATACACACAACGGAGCGATCCCGGCCCTTCCGGTCGTCGACAGTCTGGCCGTGACCGAGGCGGACATGATGTCCGGCACGGTCCCGCGCGAGGCGCTGCGCCGGGTCCAGACCCCGCAGGCGTTCAGGTTTGCGACAATCCTCGCGGCGCACCGCAGCTGGGCCGGCCCCGCCGACGCCGGCGACGACGCCCAGGTGATGCAGGCGGCAGGTCATGGCGTGGCCCTGGTCGAAGGCGACGAACGGTTGAAGAAGCTCACTTTTGCGGAGGATTTCATGCCCGCTGCGCCTATGGTCCGAGTGGGAACAGGGTTCGACGTCCATCGCCTTGCTGCGGGTGAGGAACTGTGGCTGGGGGGCATCCGCATCGAGCACGAGCGCGGACTGGCGGGACACAGCGATGCCGATGTCGCCCTGCACGCGATCGTCGACGCGCTGCTGGGCGCGATCGCAGCCGGGGACATCGGCAGCCATTTCCCGCCCAGCGACGCCCGCTGGAAGGGCGCCTCGTCCGACCGGTTCGTCGAGCACGCGGCGGCGCTCGTCCGGGCGGCAGGCTACACGATCGGCAATGTGGATCTCACCATCATCTGCGAGGCCCCACGGATCGGCCCGCATCGGGACGCGATGCGCGCGCGCATTGCCGCGCTCTTGGCGACCGCGGAGGACAGGATTAGCGTCAAGGCGACAACGACGGAACGGCTTGGCTTTACCGGCCGCGGCGAAGGAATCGCGGCGCAGGCGGTGGCAACGGTTTGCAAGGAGACATGAACCCATGATCAAGGCAAGAACGAAGGCGCTGGCTGCCGGCCTGTGCCTGCTGGCGCTCAGCCAGCACCAGGTGGCGGCTGCCCAGCAGCAGGCGCAATGCGTCGAACAGGCGGACCTCGCCGATGCAGTCATCTATGCCGTCCCGATCCTGACCAAGGCCGTGCGCGGAAAGTGTGGCGATGCACTTGCATCGGACGGGTTCATGAACCGGAGCGGCGATGCCTTCGCGGCACCCTATGCGGAGCGCCAGGCAGCGGCATGGCCGGGTGCCTTGCGATTGCTGTCGCAGTTCGCCGGCGCGGACAAGGACGGAGCCGAGGTCATGGCCATGTTCGGCACCCTTCCGGCCGAGACGGTGCGCCCGCTGTTCGACGCCATCATCGAACAGAAGGTGGCCGAGGGGATCAAGACGGCCGACTGCGGCAAGATCGAACGCGGGGTGGAACTGCTCGCCCCGCTGCCGCCCGAGAATGTCAGCGGGCTGGTGGCTTTCCTGCTCGACATGACCAAGGTCGAGAACCCGCGCCTGTGCCCGGCCCGCCCGCGATGAACGAAGGGCTGCTCCCGCCTGACATCGAAGCGCTCGCTCGCAGGGCGATCGAGGCGAACGCCGCCAGCGGGCGCAGGGTGGCAGTCGCGGAAAGCTGCACCGGCGGGCTCGTGGCCGGGGCACTGACCGAGATCGCCGGTTCCTCGGCCGTGTTCGACCGCGGCTTCGTGACCTACTCGAACGAGGCCAAGATGGAGCTGCTCGGAGTGCCGCCCGACATCATCGACACGTTCGGCGCGGTCTCCATCGCTTGCGCCTGGGCCATGGCCAAAGGCGCGCTCGACCGCAGCCACGCCGACATCGCCGTAGCGGTCAGCGGAGTGGCCGGTCCCGGCGGCGGCACCCCGCACAAGCCGGTCGGCACGGTGGTGTTCGCCCGCGTGGTGCGGGGCGATGACAGCAAGCCAGATGGCGAGCTCAAGTCGTTCGGCGATCTCGGCCGCGCCGGAATCCGCCGTCAGGCAACGCTGTGCGCGCTGGAACTGCTGCTGCCGTAGAGGGCGTCGGCGCGGGACTCGAACGCCGCGACCATCTTGCGGAATGCGCGGTCGAAATACTGCCCGGCGAGCGCCTCGAACACGCGGTTGCGGAAGGTGAACTGCACGTCGAAGTCGATCCGGCAACCGCCTTCGGGCAGATCGGTGAAGCGCCAGACATTGTCGAGGTCGCGCAGCGGGCCATCGACATAGATCACCTCGAGCTCGTGCGGCCGGCGCTTGAGCACCCGCGAGGTGAAGCTCTCGCGCAGGTTCTTGAACCCGACCACCATGTCGGCGACCATCTCGCCCTCGCTATCGGACCGGACCCGGGTTGCAATGACCCACGGCAGGAACTCGCGGTAACGCGCGACGTCGGCCACCAGGTCGAACATCTGCTGGGCGCTGTAGGGCACCGTCCTCTGCTCGCGAATGCCGGGCATCAGGCGCGCTGCTTGGCCAGCCTCGCCTCGCGTGCGGCCTTCATCTGGGCAAAATCGTCGCCTGCATGGTAGCTCGACCGGGTCAGCGGGCTCGCCGCCACCTGGAGGAAACCCTTGGCCCGGGCTATCGCGCCATAGGCCGCGAACGCCTTGGGCGTGACGAACTCCTCCACGCTGGCGTGGCGCGGAGTGGGCTGGAGATACTGGCCCATGGTGATGAAATCGACATCGGCGCTGCGCATATCGTCCATCACCTGGTGCACTTCGAGACGCTGCTCCCCCAGCCCCAGCATGATCCCGGACTTGGTGAAGATCATCGGATCGTGGCGCTTGACCTCCTCGAGCAGGCGCAGCGAGGCGTAATAGCGCGCCCCGGGCCGGATGGTGGGGTACAGCCGCGGAACCGTCTCCAGGTTGTGGTTGTAGACGTCCGGGCCGGCCTCGCAGATCGCTTCCACCGCCGCGCGCATCTTGCCGCGGAAATCGGGTGTGAGGATCTCGATCGTGGTTTCCGGCGTCTCGCGCCGCAGCGCGCGGATCACCTTGACGAACTGCCCCGCCCCGCCGTCGGGCAAGTCGTCGCGGTCGACAGAGGTGATGACGATGTGCTCCAGGCCCATCTTGCCCGCGGCGATGGCGACATTGTCGGGCTCCATCGGGTCGACCGGGCGCGGCATTCCGGTCTTGACGTTGCAGAACGCGCAGGCGCGAGTGCAGACGTCGCCCAGGATCATCACCGTCGCGTGCTTCTTGCTCCAGCATTCGCCGATATTGGGGCAGGCCGCTTCCTCGCACACCGTGTTGAGGTTGAGATCCCGCATCAACCGGCGCGTCTGATGGTATCCCTCGCTGACCGGGGCCTTGACCCTGATCCAGTCAGGCTTGCGCTGACGCCCGGGGCGCTCCTGCTCGGTTCGCTCCTGCTCTGGGCGTGGTGCGCTTGAAAGGTCGTTCATGCCCGGCTCTCTAGGCCCCTCAGGGTGCCCTTGCAATGGTGAGAGGGGATAGAATCGGGATGCACCTTGGCAGCGCGCGAAGGCTCCGGTAGCGCGCCGGCATGGACGGGACCGTGCTCCAGACCTTCACCTCGCCGGTGGTGCTGTTTTTCGTGCTCGGCCTGCTGGCAGCCTTTGCCCGGTCCGACCTCGCCATTCCGGAGGCAATCGCCAAGGGGTTGTCGCTCTACCTCATGGCGGCGATCGGGCTCAAGGGCGGCGTCGCCGTGGCGCAGTCCGGTATCGATGCCACGGTGCTGGGTGCCTTGCTGCTGGGGATCGGCGCCAGTTTCACCCTGCCCCTGTTCGCCAACGCGCTGCTGCGGACCTTCGGCCGGCTTGACCGGATCAACGCCGGCGCGGTGGCAGCACACTATGGTTCTGTCAGCGTCGTCACTTACGTGACGGCGGTGGAGATCCTGACTGCATCGGCGCTGGCTCCGCAGGGCTTCATGGTCGCCGTGCTCGCGGCCATGGAGACTCCGGCCATCCTGACCGGGTTGCTGCTGGCGCGCGGGCTCGGCGGGGGTGTTGACGGACGCAGCAAGGGCGAACTGCTGCACGAGGTCTTCCTCAACGCCTCGGTCGTGCTGCTGCTCGGTGCCTTCGCCATCGGCATGGCCGCCGGGCCAGACGGGTTTGCCGAGGTCAGCCCGTTCTTCGAGGCCGGTTTCAAGGGCGTGCTGTGCCTGTTCCTGCTCGACATGGGCCTGATCGCTGCCCGGCGGATGATGGACGCGCGCGCCGTGACCTGGCGACTGGCGGCGATCGCCGTCGTGCTGCCGCTGGTCAACGGCGCGCTCGGGACGCTGGCCGGCTTCGCCATCGGACTGGACACCGGCTCGATGGCTGCCTTCGGCGTGCTCTGCGCCAGCGCCAGCTACATCGCCGTGCCCGCGGCCATGCGCCTCGCCCTTCCCGAAGCCGATCCCGGCATCTACCTGACCATGTCGCTGAGCGTGACCTTCCCGTTCAACATCCTCGTCAACATCGGTATCATCGCTGCCTTCGCATCGCTGCTTTCAGGTGGAGGAGTGGCCAGCCCATGATCGAGACCGTGATCCGCAAACGCATCGAAATCCTCAGCGATACCGCGCTGGTGCGGCGGGTGACTGACGCGATCGACCGTGCCGGAATAACCGGCTGGACCATCACCCCGGTGCAATCGGGCAAGGGTCGGGAGGGGCGCTGGCGCGAGGAGCGCGTGCTCGGTAACGACAAGGTGCTGGTGCTGACCATCGCGCCCCAGGACAAGGCGATGGTGCTGGCAGAGGATCTCGCCCCCATCCTCTCCAGCCACGGCCTGCTGCTGACGATGTGGAACGTCGAGGTCATCCGTGGCGAGCGGTTCTGATGCCCGAGTTCGCGCAGCTGCTCGAAGGCTATCGCCGGTTCCGCGAAAACGGCTATCCGCAGCAGCGGGCGCGGTTTGACCGTCTCGCCGCGGAGGGGCAGCATCCCAAGCTGATGATAATCGGCTGTTCCGACAGCCGGGTCGATCCGGCCCAGATCTTCGATGTCGATCCGGGCGAGATCTTCGTCATCCGCAACGTCGCCGCGCTGGTGCCGCCGTTCGAGACCACGCCGGGCCTGCACGGTGTCTCCGCGGCGCTCGAGTTCGCGGTGCAGGTGCTCGAGGTCAGGCAGATCGTGGTCATGGGTCACGGGATGTGCGGCGGGTGCCGAGCCGCGCTGACCGGCGAACTCGCCGGCGCGCGCCCCGGGGAAGGCGGGTTCATCGCCAGCTGGATCGACCTGCTCGATCAGGCGCGCGAGGAAATCGTCCGCGTGCACGGAGCGAGCGGGCGAGCGGCGGAGCGGGCGATGGAGATGGCCGGAGTCAGGGTCAGCCTCGATAACCTGCGCACCTTCCCCTGCATCCGCGAAAAGGAACAGCGCGGCGAACTCAAGCTGCGCGGCGCGTTCTTCGCCATCTCCGAAGGGGTGCTGCACGTGCTCGACGAAGAGGCCGATGTCTTCACCGCAATCGACTGAACCCGCTTGCCCTGGCGGCCGCCGCAGCGCATCAGGGCGCCATGCCCGACTTTCCTGCCAGCAACATCGCCCTCCTGATCGACGCCGACAACGCCAGTCCGGCGGGGATTGATCCTGTCCTGACGGTGCTAGCCGAGCTCGGGCAGGTGAACATCCGCCGCGCCTACGGCAACTGGCGCAAGCCCGGCCTGAAGGGCTGGGTCGACAAGCTGCACCGCTATGGCATCGAACCTTCTCAGCAGTTCGATCTGACCAAGGGCAAGAACGCCACCGATATGCGGATGACGATCGACGCGATGGATATGCTCTATCGTGGCCGGGTCCACGGGTTCGGCATCATGAGCAGCGACAGCGACTTCATGCCGCTGGCGATGCGGATCCGCCAGGACGGTGTTCCGGTCTACGGCTTCGGCAGCAACAAGACGCCGGAAGGCTTCCGCGAGGCCTGCACCCGCTACATCGACGTCGACGCGCTGATCCGGGCAGAGAAGGACACCCGCAGCAGCCGCACGGCGGTGCCGCCCGACGCGGAACTTCTCAATCTGCTGGTCGATGCCTACAACGCCAGCAAGCGCGACGAACAGGGCTTCGCCAAGCTTGCCGAGGTAGGCCAGCGGGCAGGCAACCGGTCCAGCTTCGACACCCGCAACTACGGCTATTCACGGCTGATCGATCTGGTCGAGGATCTGCCCAACTTCGCGCTCGATCGGCGCGAGAACGGGCAGGTCTGGATGAAGCGGCTGAGGTAGGACGAAGGGGCGCAAGGTTGCCCCTGCGCCCCTCCAAACCGGGGCCGCGCCCCTGTGCCTGGCGAAATCAGGCCGCCGGGCGGGCCTGCTGCTTCGCGTAGATCGTCCACAGGTCGGCGATGTGCTTGCGCGAGGCGTCGACCTTGCCGAAGCTCTCGATCGCTTCAGCGGTCTTGCCGAGACCGACCTGGGCAATGCCGAGCCGCATCATGACCCGGCCCATGTCGACGCCCGGCTTGGTGGCGGCGATGGCATACATCGCCTCCGCCTTGGCGTAATCCTCGTAGCTCAGGAACGCGTCGCCGGCAGCCGTTGCGGTCACGGCGGTCGCCGCAGCAGCCTTGGCATCGCGCTCGAGCGCCGGGAGATCGGCCCGGTCGGCGGCGATGCGCGCGTTGGCGATGCCGCTGGCCTCGGTCACGTAGACATCGCCGCTGGTCAGCTTGCCGGAAGCAAGACCGGCGTCGATCACCCGCTTGACCTCTCCCGGCAGACGCCGTGCGTCGGCAGCCTCGATGTAGTCGATGTAGGCGCGCGTATCGCGCAGCGCGCTGGTGCGCTTGGCCAGCCGCAGAAGGTCGAGCGTCAGCTGCGCATCATAGTCGATCAGGTTGCGCTGAATGGCGATCGCGTCGCCCCAGCTCGTTTCCGACGGGAAATGCTCGGCGTAGAGCTTGCCGAACGCGAGCGCGTGATCGTTCATGTCGTTGTTGTAGGCGACCGAAAGCGGGCGCGTGATCCAGGTCTGCGGCACTGCCCCGCCAGCGGCCGCGCGCTGCTCGATCTGCTGGCGCAGATAGTCGAACCCGGCCGCGTGATTGTTCTCCTCGAAGAACGTCTCCGCGTACATGGCGTGCATGTCGTCGACGCCGAAGGAGCGCGTGGTGCCGTCCGTCAGCCTGCCTTCGAAGCTGTGGTTAACCGCGATCGCCTGTCCCAGGTAGTTGCGCGCCTTCGCCTGATCGCCGTTCTGCGCGGCAAGCTGGTAGGCGGTGTAGTTGAATGCCCCGAGCCGGGCCGGATCGGCCTTGCCGCTCGCCAGCATCAGTTCCAAACCCTGGAGCTGGAGCGCCGGATCGCTCACCGCACCACCGAGGTTGAGCAGGAACCCGCCAGCCGCATAGCGGTCGTCATCGGTCTCGATCGCGGCGGTTATGGTCGGCACCTGCGCCCGGGCACCCTCGTTGTTGCCGGCCTTGGTCAGTTCCTCGCCGGCGCGATAGGCAGCGATGAAGCCCTTGGAATAGTTCGGTTTGCCAGCCTGCGCCTCCTCCTTCTTCTTTTTCTGGGCTGAGGCGGGAGCCTCCAGCGCGACAGTGCCGAGCGCGGTTCCGCACGCGAGCACGAGCGCGAGCGCAACGCCGCTGCGGCGGCCGGCGGGGCGGGTGAATGCGAACATCTGGGTATCTCCCGAAGGTAGTGAAATCGAGCGTCTGTCAGGTACACGCCTGGCACACAGCTAGTGCCGCGTCGTCCATCGCATTGCAATGCGCTATCGCCGCCTCGGCCTGAACCGCCTTTGAATGCGCGGTGCGAGCATGGTTCCGCACCGGCTGTGGCGGACCGGCCCGGCAGGTGTGGAAAACGGGCGGGATACTGCGGCTTTTGCTGCCGCCAAGGTGGCGGTTTGCCCCCCGGTCGCCTAGATTGGGTCCAGTCTGAACGACGCTCCGCAACGACGGAAACGGAACCACCTTGACCGACATCGAAGATACCCTCCCGCCGGCACCGGCCCCCGACGAGTTCGAACGCATCGACATCGTCGACGAAATGAAGACAAGCTACCTCGATTACGCGATGAGCGTGATCGTGAGCCGCGCGCTGCCGGACGTGCGTGACGGGTTGAAGCCGGTGCACCGGCGCATCCTGTTCGCCAGCCAGGAAGGCGGGTTCGTCGCCGGCCGGCCCTACCGCAAGAGCGCCAAGATCGTCGGCGACGTGATGGGCAACTACCACCCACACGGTGACGCCGCGATCTATGACGCGCTCGCGCGGATGACGCAGGACTGGTCGATGCGGGTGCCGCTGGTCGATGGCCAGGGCAACTTCGGGTCGATGGACCCCGATCCGCCGGCCTCGATGCGTTACACCGAGGCGCGGCTGGCCCGCGTCGCCAACAGCCTGCTCGACGATCTCGACAAGGATACGGTCGATTTCGCCGACAACTACGACGGCTCTCGCCAGGAACCAACCGTGCTGCCGGCGCGCTTCCCCAACCTGCTGGTCAATGGTGCTGGCGGCATCGCGGTCGGCATGGCGACCAACATCCCGCCGCACAACCTCGGCGAGGTGATCGACGGATGCCTGGCCTTCATCGACAATCCCGCCATTACCAGCGAGGAACTGTTCCAGATCATCCCCGGCCCGGACTTCCCCACCGCGCCGCTGATCCTCGGCCAGTCCGGCGCGCGAGCAGCCTATACCACCGGGCGCGGGTCGATCCTGATGCGCGCACGGCACTCCATCGAGAAAACCCGCGGTGATCGCGAGAGCATCGTGCTAACCTCGATCCCCTACCAGGTCGGCAAGTCCGGGCTGGTCGAAAAGATCGCGGAAGCCGCCAAGGACAAGCGGATCGAGGGCATATCCGACATCCGCGACGAATCCAGCCGCGAAGGGGTGCGCGTCGTCGTCGACCTGAAGCGCGACGCCACCGCCGAAGTCGTGCTCAACCAGATCTGGCGCCACACGCCTGCCCAGTCGAGCTTCCCGGCCAACATGCTCGCGATCCGCGGCGGGCGCCCGGAAGTGCTGACGCTGCGCGACGTGATCCAGGCGTTCATCGCCTTCCGCGAGGAAGTGATAACGCGGCGCACCAAGTTCGAACTGAACAAGGCGCGCGACCGGGCGCATATCTTGCTGGGCCTGGTGGTGGCGGTCTCGAATCTCGACCAGGTTGTCGCGATGATCCGCGGCTCGTCCAACCCGGCGCAGGCACGCGAAAAGCTGCTGGCAAAGGAATGGCCGATTGGCGACATCGCCCAGTACATCCGGCTGGTCGAGGCGATCGAGCCCAATGCCGAGGAATCGGGGGGAACCTACCGCCTGTCGGAACGGCAGGTGCGCGCCATTCTCGAACTGCGCCTTCACCGGCTCACCGCGCTGGGCCGCGATGAAATCGGCGACGAGCTGAAGGAGCTGGCGCTGGCGATCGAAGAATACCTCTCGATCCTCGCCGACCGGACGAAGCTCTACGGGGTAATGCGCGGCGAGTTGCAGGAAATACGCACGCTCTACGCCACTCCCCGCGTGGCCGAGATTGCGCCGGCCTGGGACGGTCTCGACGACGAGGACCTGATCGAGCGCGACGAGATGGTCGTGACCGTGACTCACGACGGCTACATCAAGCGCACGCCTCTGTCCGCCTTCCGCGCGCAGCACCGCGGCGGCAAGGGCCGCAGCGGGATGGCGACCAAGGACGAGGACGCGGTGCGCGAGATGTTCGTCACCAGCACCCACAACCCGGTGCTGTTCTTCTCCACCAGCGGCAAGGTCTACCGCCTCAAGGTGTGGAAGCTGCCCGAAGGCGGGCCGACCACGCGCGGGCGGCCGATCGTCAACCTCCTGCCCGCACTCGACGAAGGCGAGACGATCCGCACGGTTCTGCCGCTGCCGGAAGACGAGAACACCTGGGGCACGCTGTCGGTGGTGTTCGCCACGGCCAAGGGCAATGTCCGTCGCAACAGCATGGACGCCTTCGCCAATATCCCCTCGAACGGCAAGTACGCCATGCGGTTCGATGCCAGAGGTGACGAGGGCGGCAGCGACGACCGGCTGATCGGCGTGGCCCTGCTCGACGCCTCGGACGACGTCCTGCTCGCCAGCCGCAACGGCAAGGCCATCCGGTTCGCCGGCGACGAAGTGCGCGAGTTCGCCTCCCGCACCTCCACCGGGGTGCGCGGGATGATGCTCAAGGGCGACGACGAGGTGGTCTCGCTGTCGATCCTCCACAAAGTCGGCACCGGCAGCGAGGAGCGCGAACAGTACCTGCGCTTCGCCCCGTGGAAAGGCGACAAGGAGGGAGAACCCGGGATCCCGCCCGATCGTTTCGCCGAGCTGGCCGAACGCGAACAGTTCATCCTGACGGTCTGCGCCAATGGCTATGGCAAGCTGTCCTCCGCCTACGAGTACCGCCGCACCGGGCGCGGCGGCCAGGGGATCACCAATATCGACAACATCGCGCGCAACGGGCCGGTGGTCGCCAGCTTCCCCGCGACGTGGTCGGACCAGCTGCTGCTGGTCACCGACCAGGCCAAACTGATCCGCATCGGGCTTGATACCCTGCGGGTGATCGGGCGCAGTTCGGCGGGGGTCAGGCTGTTCGACGTCTCGGGCAACGAACGGGTGGTCAGCGCAGTGCGGCTCGACGAGCGCGAGGAACCCGAAAATCCGGCCGAAGCCGCCATCGCTGAGGAAATGGCTGGCCGCACGGCGCAGGAGACGACACCCCACACGCCGCCTCATGCTGACAGCGACCTGGCGGAAGACGAGGGCTAGACGGGGCGCGCTGCCGGTGCATGGCGGCGCAGCGCCTGCACCACGCCGGTCGCGATCAGGAACTGGCCGAAGTAGTAGAGCGGCCAGATCAGCCAGTCGGCGAGCACGGTCTCGCCGACCGGTCCCATGCGGCTGAAAATGAGCCCGTCCGACAGGACGAACAGCACCGCCCCGGCACCGACCCGGTAGCGGCCGAAGCGGCTGAGCCAGGCCGTCGCCGCCATCAGGCCCAGGACGGTCCCATAGATCGCCACCGCGACGTCTCCGCTCAACAGCCAAGATACCAGCGGCGTCACCACTGCCAGCACGAGAGCGGTGAGACGCTGGCTCGGGCTCGGATGCGGGCGACGGTTGCGCAGGAACAGCAGCACTGCCGCCAGGTGTGCGGCAGCGAAGGCTGCGCCGCCCGCCATGAAATCCAGTTCGATGGCCAGGTCGCCCAGCGCCCCCAGGGCCATGACCAGTGCGATCAGCCGCCCGTCGCTGGTCGCAGGCGCACGACGCAAGGCGTAGATCGCCAGCAGGGCCACCGAGGCCCCTTTGAGGGCCATCAGCTGCACTCCGCCCACCGGTGCGTCGGAGAGGACATAGTAGAGCCCCGCTGCGACCATGCTGGCAACGAGCCAGGGGCGGTGTTCGATCAGTGCTGCGCGGGCCATTTCCCCTCCTGCGCTGCTCCTAGGGCTTGAAGCGGACGCGGCACAAGCCCTAGGTGCGCCTCCATGACGCATGATGTACACGTGATCGGCGGCGGGCTCGCCGGATCGGAGGCTGCCTGGCAACTGGCGCAGCGGGGCCTTCGGGTTCGGCTGTCGGAGATGCGCGGCAGCGGCACCATGACCCCTGCCCACCAGACCACCGGGCTTGCCGAACTGGTCTGCTCCAACAGCTTCCGTTCGGATGACGACACCCGCAACGCGGTGGGGCTGATGCACCACGAGATGCGCCGGCTCGACAGCCTGGTGATGCGCGCGGGGGAAAAGGCGCGGGTTCCGGCCGGATCGGCGATGGCGGTGGATCGCGATGCCTTCTCCGAGGAGGTGGAGCGCACGCTGGCCGCGCATCCCAACGTCGCCGTGGTGCGCGAGCGGATCGACACCCTCCCCCAAGCAGGCCCGACGATCATCGCCACCGGTCCGCTCACGGCCGACACGCTGGCGCAGAGCATCGTCGCCGCCACCGGGCAGGACCGTCTCGCGTTCTTCGATGCGATCGCTCCGATCGTCCACCGCGACAGCATCGACATGGAACAATGCTGGATGCAGAGCCGCTGGAACAAGGTCGACAGCATCGGCGGCGAAGGCAAGGACTACATCAACTGCCCGATGACCAGGGAGCAGTATCTCGCCTTCCACCAGGGTCTGCTTGACGGCGAGAAGACCGAGTTCAAGGAGTGGGAGGCTGACACCCCCTACTTCGACGGATGCATGCCGATCGAGGTCATGGCCGCGCGCGGTGTCGATACGCTGCGCTACGGCCCGATGAAGCCGGTCGGGCTGGACAATCCGCGCGACGTGACCCCAGAGTTCCCGCAAGGGCGCTGGCCCTATGCAGTGGTTCAGCTGCGGCAGGACAACAAGCTGGGCACGCTGTGGAACATGGTCGGATTCCAGACCAAGCTCAAACACGCCGAGCAGGTGCGGCTGTTCCGCACGATACCGGGGCTGGAGAACGCCGAGTTCGCGCGGCTCGGCGGCCTGCACCGCAACACCTTCCTCAATTCGCCGCTGGTGCTTGACCGGCAGCTGCGCCTGAAGGGGGCCGAGCATATCCGTTTCGCCGGTCAGGTGACTGGCTGCGAAGGCTATGTCGAGAGCGCGGCGGTCGGCCTGATGGCGGGGATGATGGCGGCGGCGGAGCTGGCGGGCAACCCCTGGACACCCCCGCCCCGCACCACCGCCGTCGGAGCCTTGCTGGCCCATATCACCGGCGATGCGCAAGCCGAGACGTTCCAGCCGATGAACGTCAACTTCGGTCTGTTCCCGCCGTTGCACGACGTGGCGAAGAAATCCCGCAAGGAAGCCTACACTGAACGGGCGAAAGCCGATTTCACGCAATGGTTCTCCGCCCAACCGTCGTTACGACAGGCGGAATGGTCGACCGCCCGCTGACGCGCCTTCACTTGGTTCGGGCAGGCTGGGCGTGACGACGGGGATCGCCCCGCCCCATCTTCACCGCGGATAAGGCTGGACCCCTCTGCCCGCCCCGGAGGGCGGCAGTCCAAGGTGCTCTCAGCACCGGCACTCCGCTCGGCTGGCCCGCCTTGGCGCGGTGGTGGCGAACTCGGCCTGCGACAACTCGTTATTGCGATCCCTGTCCGCACCTTCGAACCGGTCGACCGTTGCCACCGCCCATTCCTCGAACGTCAGCAGGTTGTTGCCGTCCCGGTCGAGCTTCCGGAAGGCGTCGGTCCGGGTCGAGAGCATCTCGTTGCGGCTCACCTTGCGATCGCGGTTGCGATCATAACGGAAGAAGCGGCGCTCCTCGCGGGTCAGTTCGGTGGCCTCGGGAGGTGCCGGACCGCGCAGGTCGCCGGGATCGGCAGAGGGCAGCACGTCCGGTGCCGGCATGGCAGCGAGCTCGTCCGGCGGCGGGGCCCCCTGCTCGACCTGCGCCCTGCCCTGCCACCAGAACAGACCGACTCCCGCCAGGACCAGCGCCCCGACCGCGCCCAGAACCGCCTGCTTCATCGCGCCCCCTTTTCGCAAACAATGCCGCCGCTAGCGCCCGATGATTCCGGCGCGCAGTGCCAGCAGAGCACTGCCGCGCCCTTCCAGCAAGGGTTCCTCGCGCTTGAAGGCACGGCGGCCAAGGGCACCCAGAACGGCGAGCGGGCGCAGCGGCCGCGACAGCCGCCCGCCAGCGCGGTCCATGCCGGCGTCAAGCGCCCGGAACACCTCCCGTTCAGCCGGATCCGACAGGTTGGACAAGGTGTCGCCGAGCACCCACCAGCGCGCGGCTTCCGCAGCCGCCGGCTCTTCGTCCGGCCGCTGGAGATGGGGAGCGAGAGCCGCGAAGACCCGCGCCCGACCTGCGACGTATTCTTCCAGGCTGCGATGCGGCATCGGCGGCTCCGCCAGCATCCATTCCCACGCCGCGGCGAGCGCGGCCAGGCTGTCCTCCAGACCGTCCAGGTGTCGGCTGACCAGATCCAGCACGGGCTCGCCAGACGGCCGCCGCTCCGGCCCCGCAGCGAGCGCGTCCCGCCACCAGGCGAGACGGATCTGCGCCGGAAGCGGCTCGCGCGCGTTGCGAACGACCTGCGCCAGCTTCAGATCGAGCAGGAACAGCGCGTGCCACACCGCGCGCGTGGACGGGGGAGCGTGGGCAAGGGCAAGTTCCTGCACTGCCGGCAGGGCCTGGTCGCGAGACATGGCAGCTCTTTCCTGCCCCCGGCCCGCCCGGTCAAGCGCGCCGTTTACCCGCCGGGCACGGCCGCTGCGCGTTTACCATGTGCGGCGGCCCCCATGCGCGCTGGCGCGGGTGCAGCGAACGGACCGCCGCCTTGGCGGCCGGCCCCGTTCACCCCCCGTTTACCAGCTTTGTTCGCGAACTCTTGCATCGTCGCACTTTAGTGACCGGGCTGAAGTCACTCTGAAGGGACCGGCGGTGCGCGAGGGTCGACCCGGAACGAACCAGTCTGCCGACGAGACGCGGCTGCTGTCGCGGCTTGCCCGCGACGCGTCGGGCAACACGCTGGCGCTGCTCGCCGCAGGTCTGCTGCCGCTGCTCGGCATGATCGGCGGCGGGGTGGACATGAGCCGGGCGTATCTGGCGCAATCCCGCCTGCAGCAAGCGTGCGATGCCGGGGTGCTCGCCGCGCGCAAAAGCCTCGGATCGCAGGCGGCGGTGGACTCGGCGATCCCGGCGCAGGCGGCGAACCTGGGCCAGCGCTTCTTCAACCTCAATTTTCGCGACGGGATCTACGGGACCGAGGATCGCGAGTTCCAGATGTATCTGGAGGCGGATTACACCCTCACCGGCGAGGCCGAGGTCACGGTGCCGACCACCGTCATGAACGTGTTCGGCTTCGATCAGGTGAACATCGACGTCGAGTGCGCGGCGGTGCTCAGCTTCCAGAACCTCGATTTGATGATGGTGCTCGATACAACCGGCTCCATGCGGCACACCAATGCGGGCGACCCGATGTCCCGGATGGACACGATGAAGCAGGTGATCCGCGATTTCCATGCCGAGCTCGAAGCGAACAAGGCACCCGGCACCAGGCTGCGCTACGGGTTCGTGCCCTACGCCACCAATGTGAACGTCGGGCACCTGCTCCGCGACGAGTGGGTCGCGTCCGCATGGACCTATCAGTCGCGCGAGGCCGGTGCGAGCACTCCGACAATCTATACCCATACCTACACGACCAACTGGCAGCACGTTTCGGGGACCGGACCGGTCGAAGCCGTTCACAGCACCTATGCCGCCACCTGGAACCCCGGAACGCCGGCCACTCCCTCGGGCACCGGAGACGAAGGCGGCGGCGGGGGGAGCGGCGGCTATTACTCGTGCAACGGCGCTGTCCCCGCCGGCGCGATGAACAGCAACACCGAGACGCTTTCCACCACCAGCGAGCCTTACGAGGGACCGCCCGCGGGAACCAAGACGACCGAAAAGCGGCGGCTCACCGAGGACGGGTACTACTATCACCAGCGGCGCGACGGCGCGACCTGCACCATCTACCGAGTGACGTTCAACAACAAGGTGCAGACCTACGACCACATCAGCCATCCCGCCTATGGCACGCCCAGCACGGAGTGGATTTACCGACCGGTCGAGCTCGACGTCACCAACTGGCGCAGCCAGACGCCCGGCTGCATCGAGGAACGGGCGACTTACGCCATCGACGACTACGACAACATCGACCTGACCCGCGCGCTCGATCTCGATCTCGACCTGGTCCCGCAGGCGGACAATCCCGACACCCAGTGGCGTCCCCACTATCGCGATGCGATCTACGTCCGCTCGCTCGACAGCGGCGGCAGCGGCAGCGTCACCGTGGAGGAAGTCACGTCCAGCCAGACTTTCGCCCGGACCGGCCAGTGGTGGTTCTCCCACTGCCCAGCACCCGCCATGGCGCTGACGGAGATGGATGCCGGGGCGGTCAACGCCTACCTGTCCACACTGAGTCCGGAAGGCGCGACCTATCACGACATCGGGATGATCTGGGGCGGCCGCCTGCTTTCGCCGGACGGCCTGTTCGCAGCCGAAAACGCGGATGTTTCGGCGAACAAGCCGACCAACCGGCACATGGTCTTCCTGACCGACGGGCAGACCGAGCCCTACGACATCGCCTACGGTGCCTATGGCGTCGACGCGCTGGATCAGCGGCGCTGGGACCCGGCCTCACCGCTCTCTCTCACGGAGACTGTCGAGCAGCGCTTTCTCGCCGCCTGCAAGGAAGTGAAGAAGCGCAACATTACCGTGTGGGTCATCGCCTTCGGCACCGATCTCAATCCGACGCTGACCGAATGCGCCGGCGACGGGCATTATTTCGAGGCCGCCGATGCCGCCAGTCTGGGCCAGGCGTTCAAGACCATTGCCGCCTCGCTCGGCGACCTCAGGATTTCGCGGTGAGGTTGCCGCACGCCTTCACCCGTGCCTTGGCCGGCGACCAACGCGGTGCCACGATCGTCGAGTTCGCGCTGGTGGCACCGACGCTCGTCCTGCTCCTCGCCGGGGTGTTCGAACTCGGCCACACGATGTACGTGCAGTCGATCGTCAACGGGGCGATCCAGGAGGCGGGGCGCGACTCGACGGTCGAGAACGCCCAGCTCGACAAGATCGAGGCGCAGGTCCGCAAGCGGGTGGGCCCGATCGCCCCGGGAGCCGAGTTCGTCTTCCGCCGCGCTTTCCATCGGGACTACGCGCTGATCGACCGGCTCGAACCGTTCACCGACGTCGATGGGGATGGCCGGTGCAGCAACGGCGATCCGTTCGAGGACCTGAACGGCAACGGTATCCGCGACCGCACCCAGGGCCGCGACGGCCAGGGCGATGCCCGCGACGTGGTGGTGTTCGAGGTTGCCGTGACCTACGACCGGATGCTGCCGATGCCGTCGCTCAGCGGCTGGTCGGACGACAATACGGTGAGCGGCCGCACATTCCTGCGCAACCAGCCATTCCGCCAGCAGGACCGCCAGAGCGCGGTTGAGAACTGCGAAGGCCCCGGGGTCGATGAACCGGGCAACGGGAAAGACCCCCTGCGCAAGCGCGGCAACAGCAAGAAGCCCAAGCCCCCGGGCCCGCCCGGATTGCCCGGCAACGGCAATGGCAATGGCAATGGCAATGGCGATGATGATGACGATGATGACTAGGCTGCGCACCCTGCTGCGGGACACGCGGGCGGCGGCAATGACCGAGTTCGCGCTCGCCGCGCCGATCATGCTGACCGTCGGGCTCGGCGGGCTGGAGGCGGCCAACCTCGCGATCACGCACATGAAAGTCAGCCAGGCGGCGATGCAGATCGCCGACAACGCCTCGCGGATCGGCGACGAGACCGTGCTGATCGGCCGACCGATCACCGAATCCGACGTGGTCGACCTCCTGCTGGGCGCGGATCTCCAGGCTGGCAACCAGCTTCACATCTACCGCTTCGGGCGGGTGATCCTCAGCAGCCTGGAAACCGATCCCGACGATCCTTCGGGGGCACAGCAGTGGATCCATTGGCAGCGGTGCATGGGCGAACTGGAAGTCGAATCCACATACGGCGAGGAGGGCGACGGAAAGGATGATCCCTCGTTCGTGGGCATGGGGCCGGCAGGGCAGGAAGTTATGGCCCTGCCGGGCGAAGCGGTGATGTTCGTCGAGGTGGTCTACGAATACCAGCCGATCATCACCGATGCCTGGGTCGGCGACCGGATGATCCGCACCTTCAGTTCGTTCAACGTGCGCGATGATCGCGACCTCAGCCGCCTGCACCAGGAAGAGCCGAGCTCTCCCGTCAGGCCGGCCACCTGCGACGTCTACGAAAGCTTCAACCCCGAAGACGAGATCGAGGGACGCGAAGCGGGTGGCTGGAACTGGGAGTTCTGACCCGGTCGCAGGAGACGGCAAGGGTGCCGGGCACGAGGCGCTGTCCTTGCCCCGCCTTACCGGTAGCAGACCTTGCGTGCCGCCGCGGCGATGCGCTGTGCATCGATCAGCGCCAGCTTCTCGAGGTTGGCGGCGTAGGGCAGCGGCACTTCCTCGTTGCAGACCCGCAGGACCGGTGCATCGAGGTGGTCGAACCCTTCCTCCATGCACAGCGCGATCACCTCTGCCGCGATCGAGCAGGTCGGCCAGCCCTCCTCCGCGATGACCAGGCGGTTGGTCCTGGCAAGGCTCTCCAGCACGGCCTCGCGGTCCAGCGGGCGCAGCGTGCGAAGATCGATCACTTCCGCCTCGATCCCCTCGCTTGCCAGCGTTTCCGCCGCCTCGAGCGCGAGACCTACCCCGATGGAGTAGCTGACGATGGTGACATCCCGCCCTTCGCGCATGGTCCGGGCCTTGCCGATCGGCAGGACGTGATCGTCAAGTTCGGGGAGCTCGAAGCTGCGCCCGTAAAGCAGTTCGTTTTCGAGGAACACGACCGGATCCTCGCACCGGATCGCCGCCTTGAGCAGCCCCTTGGCGTCGCTCGCGTCGTAGGGCGCGATCACGATCAGCCCGGGTACGCTGGCATACCATGGACCGTAGTTCTGGCTGTGCTGCGCGCCCACCCGGCTGGCCGCGCCGTTGGGGCCACGGAACACCACCGGGCAGCGCATCTGGCCGCCAGACATATAGTTGGTCTTGGCGGCCGAATTGATGATATGGTCGATCGCCTGCATGGCGAAGTTGAAGGTCATGAACTCGACCACCGGCCTCAGCCCGCCCATTGCGGCACCGGTGCCGATCCCGGCAAAGCCGTACTCGGTGATCGGCGTGTCGATCACCCGCTTCGCCCCGAATTCGTCGAGCAGGCCCTGCGTGACCTTGTAGGCGCCTTGGTACTGCGCCACTTCCTCGCCCATGACGAACACGCGTTCGTCGCGGCGCATTTCCTCGGCCATGGCGTCGCGCAATGCCTCGCGCACGGTCACAGTCTTCATATTGGTGCCGTGCGGCACCTCGGGGTCGGACCTGGATTGCGACTTCGGCCGCGCGACATCGGTCAGCACCTTGGGAGCGGGTTCCGCCTTGCTAACGGCCGTGGCGGTTTGCTCGCTCGCCGCTGCGGGTGCCGCAACCTCGCCGTCCTCGCCGGCCATGACCGCGATCACGGTACCGACCTTCACGCCCTCGGTGCCTTCGGGCACGAGAATCCGGCCCAGCGTGCCTTCGTCGACCGCCTCGAACTCCATCGTCGCCTTGTCCGTCTCGATCTCGGCGATCACATCCCCGGAGCGGATTTCGTCGCCCTCCTGCTTGAGCCAGCGGGCGAGCGTGCCTTCTTCCATGGTCGGCGACAGCGCCGGCATCTTCAGCTCGATCCCCATGGCTCAGTACTCCTCCACCAGGACATCGGTGTAGAGTTCGGCCGGATCGGGTTCGGGCGAGCTTTCGGCAAAGTCCGCCGCCTCGGCGACGATGGCGCGGATCCGCTTGTCGATCGCCTTGAGGTCGTCCTCGCCCTGCCCCTGTTCGAGCAGCACCTTTTTCAATCCTTCGATCGGGTCACGGTTGTCCCTCATCTCCTGCACTTCCTCGCGCGAGCGGTACTTCGCGGGATCGGACATCGAATGGCCGCGATAGCGGTAGGTGCTGCACTCCATCAGCACCGGCCCCTTGCCCGCCCGCACATGAGCAAAGGCGATTTCGGCCGCGCGGCGCACCTGGAGAACATCCATGCCGTCGACCTTCATCCCCGGGATGCGGAATGCGGTCCCGCGACGGTAGAACTCGGTCTCGGCGCTGGAGCGTTTCACCGCCGTGCCCATGGCATAGCCGTTGTTCTCGATCACGAACACGATCGGCAGGTTCCACAGGGCCGCCATGTTGAAGGTTTCGTAGACCTGCCCCTGGTTCGCCGCGCCGTCGCCGAAATAGGCCAGGCACAGGCCGCCGTCCGCGTTGTACTGGTGCGCCAGCGCCAGCCCGCCACCCAGCGCCACCTGCGCGCCGACAATGCCGTGGCCGCCGTAGAACTTGTGCTCGGTGCTGAACATATGCATCGAGCCGCCCTTCCCCTTGGAGATGCCCGCCTGGCGGCCGGTCAGCTCGGCCATGATGACCTTGGGGTCGATCCCGTAGGCGAGCATATGCCCATGGTCGCGGTAGCCGGTGATCACGCTGTCGCGGTCGTTGTCGAGCGCACTCTGAAGGCCGATCGCCACAGCTTCCTGGCCGATGTAGAGGTGGCAGAATCCGCCGATCAGGCCGAGGCCGTAAAGCTGCCCCGCCTTCTCCTCGAACCGGCGGATCAGCAGCATCTGTTCGTAGAACTGCCGCATTTCCTCCACACTGGCCGCGTAGCGCGGGTCCGTCTCGAACGCCTCCTGCAGCGAGTGAAGCGCGAACCCGTTGTCGCCGCCCGCATCCTTGCCGGTGCGCGGAGCGGGGCTTTTACTGACGGTCTTGGCCAAGGTGCATCAGTCCCTGTCTGGCCCGGCCCTGGGGAGGAGACGGGTGGATGTCGTTGCCGCTGCTATAGGCACAAGCCGCCGGGGCGCGCAACGGCTGCGGCCTTGCGGGCGGCAGCCTGAATACGATTACAGCAGTGAAGCAGGCTTCAGTTTCGCGGCGCAGGGTTCAGCGGCAGGACCACTTCGTCGGGATGGACGACATTGAGGTTCTGGCGCAACAGCTCGGCAGTCAGGTCCGGGTCGGCATGATCGGGGTGGAGCAAATCGATCCGGTTGCGCAGAACGTCGCGCTCCTCGCGCAGGGCCTCGATTTGCGCCTCGCGGCGGTCGAGCAATTCGATGTTCTCGCGCCAGGACAGCAGGCCGCCCGGCCCCGCCACCACCAGGCCACCGATCACCAGCAGCGCGCCCAGCGCGGCCATGCGGACCACCTGTTCACGGGGCAGGGCGATGCGGTGTCCTTGGCGCGTCATGGCTCCATGAATCACACGGCCTGCGCCCGGTCAAGCGGGAACTTTCCGGCTCCTAGTACGAACGCGGCAGGCCGAGCACGTGCTCGGCAAGGTAGCTGAGGATGAGGTTGGTCGAGATCGGAGCGACGGTATAGAGCCGCGCCTCGCGGAACTTGCGCTCCACGTCGTATTCCTCGGCGAAACCGAACCCGCCATGCGTCTGCACGCACATGTCGGCAGCCGCCCAGCTGGCTTCGGAAGCGAGAAGCTTCGCCATGTTCGCCTCCGCGCCGGCGTTGCCGCCCCGGTCATAGACCTCTGCCGCATGGTAGACCATGAGTTCGGCCGCCTTCATCTGCGCGTAGCAGCGCGCGATCGGAAACTGCACCCCCTGGTTCTGGCCGATAGGCCGGCCGAATACGCCGCGTTCGCCGGCATAGGCGGTGGCGCGCTCGATGAACCACTTGGCATCGCCGATGCACTCCGCCCCGATCAGGATCCGCTCCGCGTTCATCCCCGAAAGGATATAGCGGAAGCCCTTCCCTTCCTCCCCGATCAGCGCGCTGGCCGGGATTCTCATGTCGTCGAAGAACACCTCGGTGGTCGAGTGGTTCATCATCGTGCGGATGGGCTTGATCGTCATGCCCTTGTCCAGCACCTCGCGCATATCGACGAGGAACAGCGAAAGCCCCTCGGTCTTGCTGGCGACTTCCTCGCGCGGTGTCGTGCGGACCAGCAGCGCCATGAGATCGGAATGTTCCGCCCGGCTGGTCCAGATCTTCTGGCCGTTGACGACGTAGTGATCACCGTCGCGCACCGCGCGGGTCTTGAGCGAGAGCGTGTCGGTGCCGCTCGCCGGCTCGGACACACCGAAAGCCTGGAGGCGAAGCGCACCGCTGGCGATTGCCGGCAGGTAGCCAGCCTTCTGCTCCGCGCTGCCGTAGCGCAGCAGGGTGTTCATGACATACATCTGGGCATGGGCGGCCGCCCCGTTGCAACCGGCGGCCTGGATTTCCTCCATGATCACGCAGGCTGCATCGAGCTTCAGGCCCGAGCCGCCGTATTCGACCGGGATCAGCGCCGCGAGAAAACCTGCGCGGGTCAGCGCGTCGACAAACTCGCCCGGGTACGCGCGCTCGCGGTCCTTCGTCCGCCAGTATTCACCGTGGAAATCGGCGCACAGCGCCCGCACGGCGCGGCGGATCTCGGACAGATCTTCGCGGGTTTCGTGCATCCTGGTCCCTTCCTGCTGCCGTCTGCGACCCGGCCTTGCCGCGAACGGTTGCGGGCTGCAATCCATCTTCGGTCCGGCAGCGCTGCCAGGCGGGAACTTTACATCTGCCGTGGACTGCGATATAGTTTCGTCTGAAACCAGTTCGCCGAAGGACACCCCCCATGCCCGATCTGTTCGAGAATCCCGCCGGCCTTGACGGCTTCGAGTTTGTCGAGTTCTGCGCGCCCGAGAAAGGCACTCTCGAGCCCGTGTTCAAGGCAATGGGCTTCACCCACGTCGCCTCGCACCGTAGCAAGGATGTGCAACTGTGGCGACAGGGTGGGATCAACCTGATTGCCAACTACGAGCCGCGCAGCGCAGCGTGGTACTTCGCGCGCGAGCACGGCCCCTCCGCCTGCGGCATGGCCTTCCGGGTGCGCGATGCGAGGCTGGCCTACCAGCACCTCCTCGACAAGGGCGCCGAGCCGGTGCAGGTCCATACCGGCCCGATGGAGCTGCATATCCCGGCGATCCGCGGGATTGGCGGCGCGATCCTCTATCTGGTCGACCGCTACGCCGACGAGACGGGGGCGGGCCTGTCGATCTACGATATCGATTTCGAGTATCTGCCGGGCGTGGACAGGCACCCGGTGGGCGCAGGCTTCAAGCTGATCGATCACCTCACTCACAACGTCTACGGCGGCCGGATGGCCTACTGGGCGGACTACTACGAAACGCTGTTCAATTTCCGCGAAATCCGCTTCTTCGACATCAAGGGTGAATACACCGGTCTCACCTCCAAGGCGCTGACCGCGCCCGACGGCAAGATCCGCATCCCCCTCAACGAGGAAGGCGAAGGCGGCAAGGGGCAGATCGAGGAGTTCCTTCGCCAGTTCAACGGCGAGGGCATCCAGCACATCGCCCTGATCTGCGACGACCTGCCCGCCTGCTGGGACCGGCTCAAGCAGCTCGGCGTACCCTTCATGACGGCGCCGCCGGATACCTACTATGAAATGCTCGACGAGCGTCTGCCCGGACACGGAGAGGATATCGACCAGCTCCGGACGCGCGGCATCCTGCTCGATGGCACCACCGAGGGCGGGACCCCTCGCCTGCTCCTGCAGATCTTCGCCGAGGCGCAGGTCGGGCCGGTGTTCTTCGAGTTCATCCAGCGCAAGGGCGACGACGGGTTCGGCGAAGGCAACTTCAAGGCCCTGTTCGAAAGCATGGAGCGCGACCAGATCCGCCGCGGCGTGCTGGAAGTGGAGCCGGTCCAATGAGCGGCCATCCCGTGAAACTCGGCGGGATCCATCACACCGCCTATCGCTGCAAGGACGCGAAGGAGACGGTCGAGTGGTACGGCAAGGTTCTGGGCATGGACTACACCACCGCCTTTGCTGAAGACCATGTCCCCTCGACCGGTGCCTACGACCCTTATATGCACGTGTTCCTGGACGCGGGTAACGGCAACGTGCTGGCCTTCTTCGAGCTGCCCAACCAGCCCGAGATGGGCCGCGATGCGAATACTCCGGCGTGGGTCCAGCATCTGGCGTTCCGGGTCGCCTCGGAGGACGAGCTCCTCGCAGCCAAGGCGCATATCGAGAGCCTCGGCATCGAGGTGCTCGGTCCGACCCATCACGGGATCTTCAAGTCGATCTACTTCTTCGATCCCAACGGCCACCGGGTCGAACTGGCGGCCGACATCGGCACCGACGAGCAATATGCCGAACTCAAGCGCGTCGCGCCGATGATGCTCGACGAATGGAGCCGGACCAAGAAGGCCCCGCAGCACGCCGCCTGGCTCCACGAGATCGCCCGGGCGGAGCACGCGGCGAACCGCTGAAGCGGGCGAGGCTTGCGTGATGAACGTCGGCCAGGCAGCGGCAGGCGCGGCCTTGGGCGGTGCACAATACAGGATCAGGGCAGCGCAAAGTCGAAGCAGAGGTCGCGCTCGATCATCTTGTTCGCCACTCTGCGGTAGATCGCTTCACCGATCATCGTGGTCTTAGACATATCAACCATGTTGACTCTGGTGTCGCGCACGCAGCCGCGCCCTGTCCCGGCCCGCCGGTCGAGGCGCATATTCCGGACGATCGAATCGACGAAGATCATGCCCCTGGCGTCGCGCCTGATCTTGCGTTCCATCTCGGCCTCGATCGAAACCGTCATCCGGCACCCCTTGAACCAGACCGTGTCGACCTGACCCATTGTCAGCGTCTTGCGCTTGCCGCCTCTGATATCGATTTCCCAACCGTTGTAGCGACGGTCGATCTCGGATTTGATCACGCCGTTCATGCTGCCATTGCCGAGGTTTTCGACCAAGGCGCAGAAGAACGCCTGGTCGGAATTGTCAGCAGCGTCTGCCGCTGGTGGTCCCGCGGCTGCCAGTGGCACCCCTGCGGAGATCCCGAGGGCAAGCAGGACCAGCGCGCGTGTGACGCCGGCAAGGTGACGGAACATTGTATTCTCCTCAAAGGCACTGCCCGCAAGGGGCGACGATATCGCCGTCGACAAGCCAGTATTGGACGAAGCGGACGACGTGACCACCTGCCGCGCCGCCGTGACCGCGCGGGGGTGCGCGAAGGAGAAGGAAAGGAAAAACGGCGCGATTGATTTTCGTCAATCGAGTCCTCCGTCCGATCGGTTAACCCCGTTGCACAACATCATGTGGCCTTCCCGGAGCGGAGAGGGCCATATCTTGAAGAGGAACAGGGGACGGCCATGTCAAACGCAAGCATCCACGCCCAGCACACGCACCCGACGGAACAGGCGGCAGCCGTCCCGCACACCTGCAGCTCAGCCGATGCTCGGCTGATCGACTGCTCGGCCACTGTCGACGAGTACATTTCCGGAGCCGACTGGCGGATCAAGGCCAATGCCAATGTCGGGTACTCGCACGCGGGGCTGGTGAGCAACGTCGCCGGGAAGGTCATCGCCAACTACTGGCTCGACGAGGTCTACGCTCCCGAGGAAGGCCTCGCTCACCGCCGCGGAGACATCCACATCCACGATCTCGACAGCCTGACCGGCTACTGCGCCGGCTGGTCCTTGCGGGCCCTGCTCAATGACGGGTTCAACGGGGTGGCCGGACGGGTGTCCTCGCGCCCGCCGCGCCATTTCCGCGAAGCGCTGGGCCAGATGGCCAATTTCCTCGGCATCCTGCAATCCGAATGGGCCGGGGCGCAGGCGTTTTCGAGCTTCGACACCTATCTCGCCCCCTACGTGTTCCGCGACAACCTCAGCTTCGCCGAGATCAAGAAGGCGATCCGCCAGTTCGTCTACAACCTCAACGTGCCGGCGCGTTGGGGGCAGTCGCCCTTCACCAACATCACGCTCGACATCACCGTGCCGGAAGACTTGCGCGACCTCTACCCGACCGCGCACGACCGCCACCTGTTTGCCGGGCTCGACGATCCCGCCCTGCTCGACCGCGCCCGTCAGCGCGACCTGGGTCTGCGCGATCTGGAAGACCTGACCTTCGCCCATTTCACGCCCGAGATGGAGCAGATCGTGATCGCCTACTACGAGATCATGACCGAGGGCGATGCCACCGGTCAGCCGTTCACCTTCCCGATCCCCACCGTCAACATCACCGAGGATTTCGACTGGACCAGCCGGGTGGCCAACGCGATCTTCGACAATGCCGCCAAGGTCGGATCGTCCTACTTCCAGAACTTCATCGGCAGCCAGTATATTCGCGATCCTGCGACCGGCGAGCGCCGCCCCAACCCTGAGGCCTACTCCCCCGGTGCGGTGCGATCCATGTGCTGCCGGTTGCAACTGGATCTGCGCGAACTGCTCAAGCGCGGCAACGGCCTGTTCGGCTCCGCCGAGATGACCGGGTCCCTGGGCGTGGTGACGATCAACATGGCGGCGCTCGGCTACCGCTTCGCGGGCGACCTGCCCGGCCTCATGGCCGAGCTCGACCGGCTGATGGATATCGCCAGCTCGACGCTCGAGAAGAAGCGCGCCTTCGTTCAGACGATGTATGATCGCGGGCTCTACCCCTACACCGCGCGCTACCTGCCATTCCTGCGGAACCACTTCTCGACCATCGGAGTGAACGGCATGAACGAGATGGTGCGAAACTTCACCGGCGACCGCGAAGACCTGACCGGGCGCAACGGCATCACCATGGCGCTCGCCGTCCTTGACCATATGCGTGCGCGCCTGGTCGGCTATCAGGAGCGCACCGGCAATCTTTACAACCTGGAGGCGACCCCGGCGGAGGGGACGACCTACCGCTTCGCCAAGGAAGACCGCAAGCGCTTCCCCGACATCCTGCAGGCGGGCGGCGGGGAGAATATCTACTACACCAACAGCTCGCAGATACCGGTCGATCACACCGACGACCCGTTCGAGGCGCTGGAACTGCAGAACGAATTGCAGTGCAAGTACACCGGCGGCACGGTGCTGCACCTCTACATGAGCGAGAAGCTCTCCAGTGCAGACTCAGCCCGCCATTTCCTCAAGACCGTCCTGACCAACTACCGGTTGCCCTATGTCACGCTGACCCCGGTGTTCTCGGTCTGCGACACCCACGGCTATCTTGCGGGGGAGCAACCGGAATGCCCCCACTGCGGGACGCGCACGAAAGTGTGGACGAGAGTGATGGGATACTTCCGCCCGGTCGACAGCTTCAACAAGGGCAAGGTGGGCGAACACCGCCAGCGCCGACACTTCACCGAGGATGCGGCGCGCGCAGCGGACCTGTTCGCGCCGACGCGCTAGCATGGGTCGCGCCGTCACGCCGTTCCACGCCCTCACCCCGTTCACCCTCCTCGATTACCCGGGGCGCAGCGCCTGCATCGCATGGGTGGCAGGATGCAATATGCGGTGCGGTTACTGCCACAACCCGCAGATCGTGCACGGCCCAGGCGCATTGCCGGAAGAAGCCGTGCTCGCCTTCCTCCGGCGGCGGCAGGGGCTGCTCGGCGGCGTGGTCCTGTCAGGGGGCGAGGCGACATCCTGGCCGGGCCTCGCCGGCTTCGCGGCGCGGGCCAAGGCCATGGGCTTCGCGGTCAAACTCGATACCAACGGCCTCCGACCCGACGTAGTCGCGAGCCTGCTGGAGGGTCAACTGGTCGACTACGTCGCGCTCGACTGCAAGGCCCCGCCGGCGCGGTTCCGCGAAGTGACCGGTGTGACGACCTACCGCCGGTTCACCCGGACACTTGACCTGCTCTGCGCCCAGCGGGTCGTCGATTTCGAGGTGCGGACGACGGTGCATGAGGCACTGACCACGGACGAGGACGTGATCGGCATGGCCTGTGACCTACATGCCCGCGGCTATCGCGGGGATTACGCGATCCAGCCCGCCGTCATCGATCCCGACCGGCCGACGCTGGGCGCCCTGCCCGCGCAGCGCAAGCGGTGGGACATCGACGCGCTCCAGGCTCGCTCTCCCCTTCGTCTGGTGCTGCGCCGCGCCTGACCTGCTCGGCGGCTAGTATGCCCCGGGTGCCTGCCAGGGCACGCCCCGCAGGTGCTCCAGTTCCGGCGGGAGCACGGGATCGTAGCTCTGGTCGAACGAGAACGGGGCCTCGTCCTCGCTCCAGATATTCTCGTGCCGCCCACCCACGAAGCGGATCAGGCAAACCGCACCCCAGCGGGAACCGAAGGGCCCGTGCGGTATGGCGGGCGGGCGCCAGAAGTAGCCGCCCGGGTGCATCGTTCCGTGCGGACCGCACAGCGATCCGGCCACGACATAGCACTCCTCGACCACTGGATGGCTTTCACGCGGCCCCCGCCGGTCGCGGGGCTCCGACTGAGGCAGGATCAGCGACAGGAAGGTGCGCTCGCCAGTGACCGGATCGGTCCGCAGATCCTTGCGCGAGATGCCCAGGTGGCGCAGGTTCGCATCGTTGAGAGTTCGGTCCCACTCCATCGCCCGGGTTCGAAGGTGCGGCACGGCCCTCGCCGGATCGCAGGTCCCCGCCCTGCCGACGAGCTGCGGCTCGGCACTGTAGAAGGCCAGAAGCACACAACCGGGTCGGCTGACCATTGCCCTGCGGGTCCAGCCCGCAGGCAGGAAGGCGTAGCTGTCGGCCCGATAGACTTCGCCGTCCATCTCGAGCTCTCCCTCCAGCACGAAGAACTCCTCGTCGGCGCGGATGTGTTCGGGCCCAAGCCGTGACCATCCCGGCGGATAGCGCATCAGCGCGGTGCAGGCCCCCGTGACCTGATCGCGGCTGAGCAGGCGATATTCCGCGTCGGGGCGGGCGAGGCCGGCACCGATCCGCCGCCATGGGAGGAGTTGCGCCTGAACGAACTCGATGTGCGGTCTGTGCGCCATTGCCGGAAAAGTGCCCGGATAACGGGCCCCGCGCCTTGACACGGGTCAATCGTTCACCCGGGCAGCCGATCGTGTGATCTGCGGCACAACCGAGCCACTTAGACCCTTGCCAAGCGCAATTGGCCAGGACAATATTGCGGCATGAATATCGCTCCACCACGGCATGGCACCCGGCTCTATCAGGCGCTGGCAGAAAAGATCACCCGGCTGATTGCTTCCGGCGAGTTCAACCCGGGAGACCGCCTCCCGGCGGAGCGGGAGCTGGCCACGATGTTCCAGGTCAGCCGCCCGACAGTGCGCGAGGCGATCATCGCGCTCGAGATCGAGGGTCTGGTCGAAGTGCGGCTGGGATCGGGCGTCTACGTCATCAGCCGCACGCCCAGCCGGGAAGGTATCGAACGGGATATCGGGGCCTTCGAACTGACCGAGGCGCGCATTCTGATCGAAGGCGAAGCCGCTGCGCTCGCCGCTGCCAACATCACCGATGATGAGATCGCCGAGCTGGAACGTATGCTGGCCGAAATGGAAGCGGCCAACCAGACCGGTGCCGGTTCAGGCGAGATCGTCGACAAACGGTTTCACGAGTATCTCGCCGGATGCACCCGCAACGGTGCCATGCAGTCGGCGGTCGAGCACCTGTGGATGGTCCGCAACCGTTCGCCGCAATGCGTCCGGACATTCCAGAAGTCGCGCACCAAGGGTCACAAGCCCGTGATCGACGAACACCGCCGGATCGTCGAGGCCCTGCGCCAGCGCGATCCTGCCGCTGCGCGCACGGCCATGCGCGACCATCTCGGGCGGGTTCTGGAATACCTGCTCGACTCGACGGAGACCGAAGCGATCGAGGAAGCACGCGCCAAGGCTGCCGCGCAGCGCAGCCGGTACAAGGTCAGCGAGCGGCTCTAGCGGGCGTCTGCGCGGATAGCCGCTTCGTTCGGCACCAGGCCGAGGCCTGGCTGATCGGGCACAGAGAACACGCCGTTCTGCGGCAGCAGCGGCTCCGGGAAGTACTTCCACAACTCGGCCAGTCGCACCGCGCCAGGATGTTCCTGCGGCCTGCTGGCGGTCTCCGCCCAGGCGACGAAATGCGCGTGTGCCGCCGAGAGGAGCGTGGGCCGTGCATTGTGGACCGAGATCGGGATGTCGCGCAGATAGGCCAGCGAGGCGACGTGCCGCGCGGCCGTGAGGCCCGACAGCTTCGATACATCCGGATTGATGAGGTCAGGCCTGCCGTGGTCGAGCAGATCGCGGAAGGCAAAAGGCGTGTACTCGTGCTCGCCGGCGGCGATCTCGATCTCCAGCGCATCCGATACTTCCGCCATGCTGGCGTAGTGGTGCATCGCGCAGGGCTCCTCGAACGCGGAGACGCCGAGTTCCTCGTGCAGCGCCCGCCCGACCTGGATCGCTCGTGCCGCGCGGTAGCCGTTGTTGGCGTCGACGTAGAGCGGGATGGCGTCTCCGATCGCCCGGCGCACCGCGCGGGCCGTCGGCAGGGTCGGGTCGTCCGCCGGGTCAGCGTTCTCCTCGCGGATCGCCATCCGCACCTTGATCGCCTTGAACCCTTCGCCGACCATCTCCGCGGCCCGTCGCGCCGCCTGGTCGGGAGTCATGTAGGCCCCGCGTCCGATGTCGCGGCTGAACGAGCCGTAGACCGGGAAGCTGGAGCGGACCTTTCCGCCAAGCAGCGCCCACACCGGCAGGCCGAGCAGCTTGCCGCGCAAGTCCCACAGCGCGCAGTCGACCCCGGCCAGCGCCTGACTGGCGAGGCCGCCAGGGCCAAGTTCGTCGGTTTCGTAGTAGGCCTTCGCCCAAAGCCCGTCGCCGTCGAAAACGTCGGCCCCTTCGTAAAGCTTGTCGAGTTCGCTGCGGATCACCCGCGCGACCAGCTCGCCGCCGGAATGGCCGGCCTCGCCCCACCCGGCGGTGCCATCGTCAGCCGTGACCTTGACGAAGATAGCGCGGGGGACCGCGAAGGCTTCGACCTTGGCGATCCTGGCGCGCCCGACATTGGCGGCAAGCAGCGGAAGCGGAGCGGCGAGCGACAAACCTGCGGCGGTGAAACCGGCAGCCATCCGGGCCAGCACTCGGCGGCGATCAATGCGGTTCATCGTAGTTTCCTTCCACCAGTTTGCGATGCATCGCCCGGTCCAGTGGGTAGCCCCAGATCAGCCAGGCCGACAGCGCCACGCCGGTCAGCGGGACCAGCGCCATGATCGCCTTCAGACCCCACAGCGTCGCCTCGCTCTGGTCGACATTGGGGGTGTAGCCGATCCAGACCAGCAGCACGCCCAGCAGCGCCCCGTTGAGGCCCAGCGCGAGCTGCTTGGCGAACGAGGCGATGCCGAACACCTTGCCATCGTGCCGCTGCCCGGTCTTCCAGGCGTTGTATTCCACCGTGTCGGGCAGCATGGCCCAGAACAGCACCTGATAGGCGATGTTGGCAGCCGAGATCACCGCGATGAGCGCGCTCGCCACCAGCGGATCGCGCGAAGGGCTGAAGAAGAACAGGGTGTAGCCCACGGCGCTGACCGCGTTGGCGAACAGCCAGGTGCTGCGCTTGCTGGTCCGCCGCGCGACCCAGGCCCAGACCGGCGCGAATGCCAGGTTGATCACCAGCGCGAACGGCACGATCCTGGGCACCAGGTCGGGCCGCTCCAGATAATAGGTGACGTAATAGACCAGGCACTTGTTGGTCATGGTGAAGGCCAGGCTGGACACGATGATGCAGGCAAAGATCCGCACCAGCGGCCCGTTGGCGGAGGCCATGCGCAGCGTGTCGCGGAAGTCCTCCACACTCGCGGCGACGGAGAAGCCGCGCGGATTGGCCTCGCGCAACCGCTCCGGCTCGCTGGTGGTGGCAAAGGTGAGCCAGAAGAACGGCAGGCTGATGAGGCCGGTCAGCCCAGCGGCCAGCACATAGGTCGTCGCCTGGGTCTCCTCGCCCAGCCCCCGGACCAGTTGCGGCATCACGAAGGTGACGAAGGCCCCGCCCGAGAAGGCGAAGAACATCCGCCACCCGGCCATGCTGGAACGCTCGTCGGCATCCTGCGAAATGCGCGCTGACAGCGAGCTGTAGGGGATCGAGACCAGCGAATAGGCAGTGCGCAGGAACACTTGGCTGAGCAGGGCATAGAGGAACAGCCCGCCCTGATCCCAGTCGGGCGTCAGGAACGCCACCATGAAGGCGACCACCAAAACCGGAGAGGCGAAGATCAGATAGGGTCGGTACGAGCCCCACCGGCTCCGCGTCCGGTCGGCGATCGCGCCGATCACGGTGTCGGCGAACCCGTCCCACAGGCTGGCGATCAGGAACACCGTTCCGGCCAGCGCCGCGTCCAGCCCCAGCACATCGGTGTAGAACGGCAGCAGCAGCAGATTGAGCGTCTGCCAGAAGATGTTGAAGCCGAAATCGCCGGCGGCCCAGCCGATCATGTTGCGCCTGGCGAGCGGGCGGATCTCGCTCATGCCGCCCCCCAGAGGCGCCTGAGCGCCCAGGCCGCCATCTTCGGCTCGCGGGTGCGGGTGAACACACCCTTGAGGTTGTGGACCACCCGGCGGCCGTGCTGTGCGGTGCGGAAGTCGGCGAAGTTCCACACGTGCCCGCCGGCCACTGCCGGATGTCGCTCGATCTCCGCCCAGTAGGCCTCGATCAGCGCCTGCTGGTACTCCTCGGTGAACAGCTGGTCGTAGGTCGCGTGCTGTCCGGCGAGCGCATCGGCCCCGAACTCGAGCAGCATGACCGGCTTGCCATGGACCGCCACCGCATCGAGATCGGCGCGCAGAGCCGCGATGGCAGCCTCGATCTGGCCCGGGTTGGAATACCACCCGTGATAGCGGTTCATCCCGAGGAAGTCGGATTGTGTGAAAGCAGGATCGTCGTTGCCGGCATAGCCCACGTTGGCGTGCGTCATCGGCCGCGACGGATCGAGCGAGCGGGCATGGGCGAACAGATCGCGCCAGTACGGTGCCGACGCTTCACGATAGCACCGCTCTGCAAGGTACCCCGGCTCGTTTGCCAATGACCAGGCGATCACGCACGTGCGGTTCCCGTCACGCGCGATCAGTTCGCTCACCGCCCGCTTGTGCCGCTCAAGCGTGGCCGCGTTGACCTTGCGGAAGTCAAGGTTGATCGAGAACACCTCGTCGATCACCAGTATGCCGAACCGGTCTGCGAGATCGAGGAACTCCTCACTGTACGGGTAGTGCGAGGTTCGCACCGAATTGGCGCCGACCCATTTGAGCAGGTGGAAATCCTTGACCAACTGGGGCAGGTTGAGTCCGCGCCCGTGGATCGGGCTTTCCTCATGCTTGCCAAAGCCCTTCAGCTGGGCGGGCTCGCCATTGAGCAGGAATTGCGTCCCATCGACCGCGAAGGTTCGCAGTCCGATCATCTGGCTGGCAGCGTCCACCACCTGGTTGGACGCGTCCAGCAGATCGATTTCCAACCGGTAGAGGTGCGGCGCATCGGGGCTCCACGGACGGGGTTCCGACGGGCAAAGTCGCAGCCCTGCGATGCCCTGTTCCACCGCAGCCAGCGCCTCGGTACTGCCGCTCTCATCGCTCAGGCGGGCGCGCAGCCAGACGCCCGATGTGCAGGCAACGGCGAGTGCGACACCAGCCAGATCCGCGTCCGCCCGCCAGCCGGTGAGGCCGCTCGAGGGTTGCTCGACCAGGTGAACCGGGCGGTTGATCCCGCCATAAGGGAAGAAATCGAACCGTACCGCGGGCAGATATTCGTCACGCGGGCGACGTTCCTCGGCATAGGTCGCGTGGGTGATGCCCTGCGTCGCCTCGTCCGGGTGGAGCTGCGCGTCGACCCTCACCACGAGACGCGCCAGCCTTCCCGTCGCCATCGCGGCCGGGACCGGCACTTCGAACGGCAGCATCGGTGCCCCGCTCGCCCCCAGCCGCTGCCCGTCGAGCCATACGTCGGCGTAATAATCGACCGAACCGAAGTGCAGCACGAGCTTCCGTCCCGGCGCGAGTGCGGGCAGAAACACCTCGGTCTCGAACCACCCGGCACCGCAGAAGTTCATGTAGCCGGCCTCGGCCAGCTGCTCGTTCCAGCTGCCCGGCACCGCGATAGCGTGCGCGCGATCCGCCGGTATTCCGCCATGCCAGTCGGGCTCCTCACCAGCTTGAGCGAAGGCCACGCGCCACACGCCCGACAGATCGGTGAAATTGCGGCAGGCGTTGCGCTGGGGGCGGATCATCGCGGCATGGCCTCTTTCGGGATGATGGCACCAGGGTGCATCACCACTTCACCGGCAAGCCGGTGCCCGGCACTGGTGGCAGCGGCGGGATCGGTTCCGACAAGAAGCGCGGCGAGGAAAGCTGCGTTGAACGAATCGCCCGCCCCGGTGGTGTCGCGCGCGGCGCGCACCTGCGGGCAGGCGATGGCCTGCGGGGCCGCACCGGCGACGGAGAGCAGCGCGCCCTGCTCGCCCAGCTTGACCACCACCATGCTCGCGCCGGCATCGTGCCAGCGCGACGCGCTCTGCTCGGGATCGGTGTCCCCGAACAGCGCCGCTTCGTCCTCGAAGGTCGGCAGCACGATCGTGCACTGCGGCGCGATTTCGGCGAAGGCTGCGCGAGCCTCGTCCGGGTCTGCCCAGCCGTGTCGGCGGTAATTCCCGTCGAAGGCGACTTGACCGCCGCGCGCGCGCACCGCGCTGGCGAGTTCGACCACCCGGGCCCGCTCTGCATGGTCGAACAGCGACAGTGTGATGCCCGAAAGGTAGAGGATACGTGCATGGCCGGCCTGCTCCAGCGCCGCCTGCGCGCCCGGCACGGAAAAGAACGCCCGCGCTGCCGACCGGTCGCGCCAGTAAGTGAAGCTGCGTTCGCCGCGCGCATCGGTCCGGATGGCATAGAGGCCGGGAACGCGGTCCGAATGCGCGAGGAGGAGGTCGCAGCCGACCCCTTCCCCCGCAAGGAAGGCGCGCAATTCGATGCTGTAGGGATCGGTGCCGACCGCGCTGAGGTAGCTGACCTGCGCCCCCGCGCGCGCGCAGTAGATCGCGACGTTCGCGGTGTCGCCGGCGAAGCCCATGCGCCAGTCGCTTGAACCGGGCACGAGGCTCAGCTCGATCATGCATTCGCCGAAACAGACTATGCCTCGCTGGGCGGCTTCCTCTCCCACGCTATCACCAGTTCCACATCGTGCCGTCTTCCAGGCGCGCGACCGGCAGCTGCATCGGCCGGTAGGGGTATTTCGCAGCCAGAGCCTCGTCGATCTCGACGCCGTGACCGGGTGCTTCGCCGACGATCATGTAGCCGTCCTCGAACCGGTAGTCGTGCGGGAACACGGCATCTGTATCCGCGGTGTGGCGCATATACTCCTGAATCCCGAAATTCGGCACCCAGGTGTCGAAATGGAGCGCTGTGCCCATTGTTACCGGAGAGAGGTCGGTCGCCCCGTGGCAGCCGGTCCGCACCTGGTAGAGGCTGGCCAGATCGGCAATCCGGCGCAGATGCGTGACCCCGCCCGCGCCGACGACGGTCGCGCGGATGTAGTCGATCAGCTGGTTCTCGATCAGGTCCTTGCAGTCCCAGATCGAGTTGAAGATCTCGCCCACCGCCAGCGGCGTCACCGTGTGCTGGCGCACCAGCCTGAAGGCTTCCTGATTTTCCGCCGGGGTGCAGTCTTCCAGCCAGAACAGCTGATAAGGCTCCAGCATCTTGCCGAGGTTCGCCGCTTCCTGCGGCGTGTAGCGATGATGCCCGTCGTGCAGAAGGTGATGGTCAAAGCCGTAGGTGTCGCGCAGCTTCTCGAACAGCTTCGGCACGTAGTTCAAGGCCTTGCGCGTGTCCCATCCGGTCACCGAGGGCAGCGCGGCATCGGCCGGTTCGTAGTAAAGCTTGCCCCGGCCCACGCCATAGGCGTCCTTGATGCCTGGCACCCCGGTCTGGGCACGGATCGCCTTGTAGCCGAGGCTGATGTAATGGCCCACCGCCTCCACCGTCTCGTCGATGTCAGCGCCGTTGGCGTGGCCATAGACCATCACCTTGTCGCGGCTTCTGCCGCCGAGCAGGTCGTAGAGCGGCATCCCCGCCGCCTTGGCCTTGATGTCCCACAATGCCACGTCGACCGCAGCGATCGCCCGCATCGTCACCGGTCCGCGCCGCCAGTAGGCGCCGCGATAGAGGAACTGCCAGATGTCCTCGATCCGCCGCGCATCCTTGCCGATCAACGCCGGGCAGACGTGATCCTCGAGATAGGAGACCACCGCCAGCTCGCGCCCGTTGAGCGTGGCATCACCGATCCCGGTCAGACCGCCTTCCACCTCGATCTTAAGCGTCACGAAATTGCGGCCTGGACAGGTAACTATCACGCGCGCCGATTTGATTTGCATAGTCCCCGCTTCCTCCATACCCCCGGTGAGACCGGAGCCTATGACACCTGAGGCTATCTCGCCGCGAAATATTGGTCTGTCAAGATTGATCGAGTGTCCTTACCAATTTGACTCCTGTCGTAACTCGGATACAAATAGTGGGGGTGCACGCCTGCGGGCGTCGATCCAAGAACAAGGGACGAGGGGATGGGATTCGAAACGATCGATTACGTGGTTCTGGCGATCTATGCGGTAGCCCTGATCGCGCTCGCCACCTGGGTGTCGCTCCGGCCGGACGAGGCCGGCCGCGACACGTCGGACTACTTCCTTGCCGGCCGCGCCCTGCCCTGGTGGGCGATCGGCGCTTCGCTCATCGCCGCGAACATTTCCGCCGAGCAGGTGATCGGGATGTCGGGCTCCGGTTATGCCATCGGCCTTGCGATCGCATCCTATGAATGGATGGCGGCCATCACCCTTGTGATCGTGGGCAAGTTCTTCCTGCCGGTGTTCATCCGCCAGCGGATCTACACCATGCCGCAGTTCCTCGAACTGCGCTACGACTCATCGGTCCGCACCGTGATGGCGGTGTTCTGGCTGGGCGTGTTCACCCTGATCAATCTCACCTCCATCCTTTGGCTGGGGGCACTGACGATCGAGACGGTCACCGGACTGGACCTGTTCCACGGCCTGCTGGCACTGGCGGGCTTTGCCCTGCTCTACTCGCTTTACGGCGGGCTGCGGGCGGTCGCGATGACCGACATCGTCCAGGTCGTCATGCTGGTGGCAGGCGGCCTGCTGATCGCCTGGATCGCCCTTGACGCGGTCAGCGGCGGCAACGGTGCGCTTGCCGGGTTCGGCACACTCCTTGAGGTCGCGCCGCAGAAGTTCGACATGATCCTGGCGCCGACCAACCCCGATTACCAGTACCTGCCCGGCCTGTCTGTCCTGCTGGGGGGCCTGTGGATCATGAACCTCAGCTACTGGGGGTTCAACCAGTACATCATCCAGCGTGCGCTTGCCGCGAGCAGCCTCGAGGAAGCGCAAAAGGGCGTGCTGTTCGCCGCCTTCCTCAAGCTGCTGATGCCGCTGCTGGTCGTCATCCCCGGCATTGCCGCATTCGTGCTGCTGCCCGAACTAGACCGGCCCGATGCGGCCTATCCCACCTTGCTCGCGATGGCGCCGGCAGGGGCTAAGGGGCTGATCTTCGCCGCACTGATTGCCGCGATCGTCTCCTCGCTCGGTTCGATGATGAACTCGATCGCGACGATCTTCACGCTCGACCTCTACAAGCCCCATGTCGGCGAACGAGGCGAGCACCACTTCGTCATCGTCGGGCGAATCGCCGCCGCCTCCGCGCTGGTGCTCGCGGTGTTCGCCGCGCGGCCGCTGCTGGGCGACGCCGACCAGGCGTTCCAGTGGCTGCAGGAGTTCACCGGCTTCTTCACCCCGGGCGTAGTCACGCTGTTCCTGCTCGGCCTGTTCTGGAAGCGCGCCAATGCGGCGGGTGCCTTCGCCGCGGCGATCGGATCGGCCGCGTTCTCGCTCGGGTTCAAGATCTGGCTGCCGCAGGTGCCGTTCATGGACCGCGTGGGGCTGGTCTTCCTGGCGTGCGTCGCCGTGGCAGTGGGCACCTCGCTGCTCACCGGCCGCGGCGCGTCGCCCAAGGCGATCGACCTTGCCGGAACCGACTTCGGCACCAGCCGCGGGTTCAACCTCGGGGCTGCGGTCATCGCGGCGATCCTTGTCTTCCTCTACTGGTACTGGTGGTGATCATGCGCTTTTCATTGCAGACGAGTATCCCCTCCCGCCGAGCCATGGGCCTGCTGCTGCCGACGCTGGCCCTGTTCACCCCGACGGCTCCGGCTCTCGCGCAGAACGAGGGGCTTGAGGCGGTTCCGATGGAAAACGTCCGCGCCCGGACCGGCGAGGACCTGTCGGGCCAATGGAAGTACATCGTCGACCGTTCGCGCCTGGGCGTGCGCAAGCGCGGAATGCAGCGCAACTTCCCGCAGGACCGCCCGGCGACCAACCACCCGCTGATCGAATATGACTGGGACACTTCGCCCGAACTGACCGTACTCGGCGACTGGAACAGCCAGGTAACCGAACTGGCGATGTACGAAGGCATGGTGTGGTTCAGGCGCAAGGTCGATGGGTCGCCGCAGCCTGGCAAGCGGTACTTCCTGCATTTCGAGGCGGCCAACTACGACACCCGGGTGTTTCTCAACGGTGCGGCGCTCGGCCGACATCGCGGCGGGTTCACTCCGTTCGAGTTCGAGGTGACCGACACGCTGAAGGCGGGGTCCAATTCGCTGGTCGTCTCGGTCGATGCGGCGCACGGGCTCGACACCATTCCGGCAGAGGATTTCGACTGGCAGAACTACGGCGGCATCACTCGCCCCGTGCACCTGGTGGAGGTGCCGGAAACGTTCGTCCGCGATTACAGCGTCGGGCTGAACCGTGAGGGGCGCATCGAATACTCGGCGCAGCTCGACGGTCCGGCCGGTGCCGGCGCGACCGTGCGCTTCGAGCTGCCAGAACTGCGCCGCAGCTGGACCGCGACGGCCGATGCGCAAGGTCGCGTCAGCGGCACCCACCCCCTCCCCCGTCAAGCCCGGCGATGGAGCCCGGAAGACCCGCGGCTCTACGACCTGAAGGTTTCGTCGGGCGCGGATGCCGTGACCGACCGCATCGGCTTCCGCACGATCGAGCAGCGCGGCCCGCAGCTGCTGCTGAACGGCAAGCCGCTGACGCTGCTGGGCATCTCGATCCACGAGGAAGCGATCGGCACAAAGCCGACCCGCGTTCTGGACGAAACGGCCGCGCGCGCGCTGCTGAGCGAGGCCAAGGCATTGGGTTCGAACTTCGTCCGCCTGGCACATTATCCCCACACCGAGACCATGGTTCGGCTTGCCGACGAGATGGGCCTGCTCGTGTGGAGCGAAATCCCGGTCTACTGGGACATCAATTTTGACAGCGAAGCGACCTATGCCGAAGCGAGCCAGATGCTGCGCGCGATGATCGCGCGCGACATGAACCGCCCTTCCGTGGTGATCTGGAGCGTCGCCAACGAAACCCCGATCCGCGACAACCGCAACCGTTTCCTCGAGCGACTGATCGCCGAAACGCGTGCGCAGGACCCGACGCGTCTCGTTTCCGCGGCGATGGACAAGATGCCCGAGGCCGGCGGGCTCGACGCGGAGAACCTGATCGTGGTCAACGACCCGCTCGCCGCGCATCTCGATGTCCTGGCGATCAACCGCTACGACGGCTGGTACGGCCCGCTGACCCCGCCCGAAGTGGCGAACGTTCGCTGGGAAACGCGTTTCGACAAGCCGATCATCCTGAGTGAATTCGGGGCCGGAGCGCTGCACGGATATCGCGCCGATCCCTCGATCCGGTGGAGCGAGGACTACCAGAAGGCGATGTACGAACAGTACGTCGCGATGACCGCGCGCATTCCGAACTATGCCGGAATGTCTCCGTGGATCCTGAAGGACTTCCGCTCCCCCCGGCGCTTCCATGGTCGGTACCAGAACTACTGGAACCGCAAGGGCCTGATCGATCCCGAAGGCAAGCGCAAGCTCGCCTGGCAGGTCCTGCACGACTACTACCACGAGGCGCGCGGGCTGGAGCCGACGGGGGCAGCCGGGCGGTGAGGCGCTGGCTCGCCTCCACCGGCGCGCTTGCGGCCCTGGCGCTGCCGCCGCAGCCCGCCGGTGCGCAGGAGGCGCAGAACGCCGCGCTCGACGATGCCCGGATCGTGTTCGACGGGCGACAGCTGGTGCTCGCCAACAGCCGGATCGAGCGCCGGTTCGACTGGAACGACGGAGCGCTGGCGACGACCTGGCTCGGGTTCGGCGACGGCACGACGGGCTGGCGCATGGCCGCAGACGCCCCCGATCTCGCGCCGCTGGGCGAGCCTCACGCGGCGACAGGCGCGCGTCTTTACCTGCAAGAGGTCGCGGCCACGCCGATCACGCCGGCCCATCTCCAGGTCGCGGTCGAGACCACCGGCGGTCCGCTCGACGTGCGGCGCACCTGCCGTGTTTTCCCGCAGGTGCCGGCGATCCCCTGCACCGTTGCCTATCGCGGGAAGCCCCGCACCGCCGGGCCGGCCGGGCCGGCGATGCGCGACGTGATCGAGAACGCCGCACTGACCGCCGATCGCAGCGGTGACGCGCTCGAACGGCTGGCCCTGCCGGCCGGGCACTGGCGCTTCACCGTGGCGAGCTTCCGCGCGGCGACCGACTATCACGACTGGCTGGTCGATGAGGACGAGGGCGAGCTCTACCGCCAGCCGCTGGCGCTGCCCGGCAACGTGCTGAGCCTGGATGACCGGTTCGGCGCCGGGCAGGTGTTCCTGATCAAGGAAGCGCCGGCCAAGGCTGACCAGATCGCCTGGCCGGGCCACGATTTTGTGACGCAGCAGGGCAATGTCCGCGTCGAAGGCAGCGGGATCGACCCGGCCACTCTCGCCCCTGAAGCCTGGCGCGAGGCCTATACCGTCACCACCGGCGTGGCTGCACCGGGCGAGACCGCCCTGCTTCGTGCCCGCCGCGCCTATATGGACACGCGGCGCAGCTACGACCACCGCCGCGACGGCATGATCCTGATGAACACCTGGGGCGATCGCAACCGCGATGCCGCCATGTCCGAGGAGTTCGCGCTCGCCCAGCTGGATGCGGCGCACCGGCTGGGCCTCACCCACCTCCAGCTCGACGACGGCTGGCAGGCCGGCCTGTCGAAGAACTCCGCTGCCGCCGAGGGCGCATTGTGGGAAGACTGGTCAACCGAGGCCTGGCAACCCCACCCGCGGCGCTTCCCGCGTGGCCTTCGCCCGGTGGTCGCACGCGCGCGCGAACTGGGAATGGAGATCGGCTTGTGGTTCAACCCCACCCGCACCCGCGACTACGCCCTGTGGCAACGCGACGCCGACATTCTGATCGGCCTCTATCGCCAGCACGGCATCCGCATCTTCAAGATTGACGGAATCGAGGTGCCGAACCGCGCGGCAGGTGAGAATCTCGAGCGGATGTTCGCTGCGGTGATCGCGGCGACCGGGGGGCAGGCCGTGTTCAACCTCGACGTCACCGCCGGGCGGCGGCCGGGCTATCTCGACCCGATCAACCGTTTCGGCAATCTGTTCGTCGAGAACCGCTACACCGACTGGGGCAATTACTATCCCTACCGCACGCTCAGGAACCTGTGGATGCTCTCGGCGCACGTGCCGCCGCAGTTCCTGCAGATGGAGTTCCTCAACACCTGGCGCAATGCGGGTCGGTACCCGCCAGGCGATCCGCTCGCTCCGCAGGAGGCCGGGTTCGACTATGCTTTCGCGGTGACGATGATGGCGCAGCCGCTCGCCTGGTTCGAGGCGACCGGTCTGCCGCCGGAAGCCTTCGCCTCTGCACCGCTGATCCGCACCTATCGCGAACATGCCTCCGCCATGCACGCCGGGCAGATTCTGCCGATCGGCGAACGGCCGGACGGCACCGGCTGGACGGGGTTCCAGTCGATCGGCCCCGACGACCGCAGCGGTTATCTGCTGGTGCTGCGCGAACGCGACGCGCGCGCCTCAGCCGAACTGACCACGCACCTGCCGCCGGGCCGCAGGGTGCATCTGGAGCTTCTCGCCGGCGAGGGCCTTGATCGCGCAGCGCGCGTGAACGCTGAAAGCGGCGTGATATTCTGCCTGCCGAGAACGCATGGGTTCGCGCTCTACCGCTATCGCCTGACCGACTGAACTGGCCATTTCAATTGGACAGACCAAAAGATAGAATCAGACTTGCCAATTTTTTTACGGCGGTCTAATGGCCAGGTTGCGACGGGGTGAAACGGCCTCGCGCCCAGGATTTGACAATCGAGCTATTGGGGGAGTGAGAGTATGCCTGCTCGGACTGTTTACAGCCGCCTGCGGTCGCGTATGGTGCTCGGCGCAAGCGCGCTGGCGCTTGGCCAGATGCTGACGGTAGGCGCATCTGCCCAGCAGGTCAGCAGCGAGTCGGGCGAACCGGAAATCGTCGTATCGGGCCAGCGCGGTGCGCTAAACGAGGCGATTGAAGCCGAACGCAACGCTGACGTGCTCAAGAACGTCGTTACCGCTGACGACGTTGGCCAGTTCGGTGACCAGAACACAGCCGAAGCGCTGCAGCGCCTCCCGGGCGTGAACATTGAACGCAACGAGGGTGAGGGGCGCACGGTCTCGATCCGCGGCCTGCCCTCCGGCTTTACTCAGGTCACGGTCAATGGCGCCCGTCTGGGCACCTCCGAGGCAGGCTCCAGCACGGTCGCGCTCGACGTGATCCCCTCCGACCTTCTCGGCAGCATCGAGATCAGCAAAACCTACACGCCCGACATGGACGGGGACACGATCGGTGGCGCGGTCGAACTGAAGCTGCTTTCCGCGTTCAACAGCCTTGGCGACATCACCACGCTGCGTGTCGAAGGCGCCGCCAGCGAATACGCCAAGACGGTGGGTCCGAAGTTCTCGGGTAGCCTTGGCCGCAAGTTCGCCGACGACACGCTCGGTATCGCGCTAACCGCCAGCTATTCGAAGCGCTTCATCGAAGGCGATGATTTGCGCAGCGAAGACGGCTTCCAGCGCCTTGCGCGCAATGGCGAGTTCTTCCTCTACCCGCGCGAGGTCAACCAGCGTTTCGAGGTCGGCGACCGCGAGCGGTTCGGCGGCACACTGAATATCGAATACCGGCCGATCGATGGCCAGCAATACTATCTGCGCACCCAGCTCACCCGGCTGGAGGACAACGATATCCGCATCCAGTCGCAGTGGCAGACCGAGCGCTCCACCGGGAGCGAGATCCAGGCCATCACCGAAGGCAGCGGAACATTCGACGACGTGCGTCTGCGTAACCAGATCTTCTTCCAGCCCACCACCGACCGGCAGTTCGCCATCTCGGGCGGGCACGTCAATACGTTCGGCGATCTCGAATGGTCGTCGCAGGTAGATTATTCCCGGTCCCGCTGGACCCAGCGTGACGGGGTCCGCGGTCGCTTCCAGATCGACAATTTCCGCCAGATCGCAACCTATGATCGCGACTCGGCCTTTACCGCCTTCGAGCAGCAGCCCGGTCGGTCGGAAAACCCGTTCGACTTGGAAGATTACGAGTTCCAGAGCCTGCTGTTCATCGAGGAAGTCAGGCTCGACGAGATCTTCACGGCGCGCACCGACCTGCAGTGGACCTTCAACGATGCCGTGTCGTTCCAGACCGGCATCAAGTACCGCCAGCGCGACAAGTCCGCCGACAAGGAAGAGTACAACGGCGATCCTGCCGACTTCGGGATCGACGTGACGCTCGACCAGCTGCCGCTGCTTACCCGTCAGCCGCGCTTCCAGACCTTTGGGCCCTTCCCGGCACTTCCCGAAGCGCGCGACCTGTTCATCTCGGCACGAGACCAGATGATCACGGATCCGGCGTTCTTCCGCGCTGATAACAGCGTGGCGAGCGATTTCACCGTAGGCGAGGACGTGCTGGCCGCCTACCTGATGGGCACGTTCCAGCTGGGCGACGCGTTCCAGGTGATCACCGGTGTGCGCATGGAGAAGACCAGCTTCGACAGCACCGGCTTCTTCCTGGAGGCCGATGGCGAAGGCAACGCCGCCGGTGCGCCGGTGATCCCGATTTTCCTCGGCACGGCAGAACGCGAATACACCGACTGGCTGCCCAGCCTGGTGCTGCGGTGGGATGCGACGCCCAACCTTCTGGTGCGCGCATCCTACGGCAAGGGCGTGAAGCGGCCCGACTTCGACGATGCCAGCAACCGCCAGCGGGTGTCGTTCGACACCACCAACCCCGTCAACACCCGCGACCTGGTGGCCGGCAACCCGAACCTCGAGACATTGACCTCGGACAATTTCGACGTCTCGGTCTCATTCTATCCCTCGCGCACCGCGGTGCTCCAGGCGGCGTTCTTTCACAAGGAAATCCGCAACTTCTTCCTCGACTTCGAGACCAACATCCTGGCGGAAGCGCCGATCACCATCCCGACCGGTGTCAACCCGAACTTCCGCAGCATCGAGACGGTCATCAATGGGGCGAAGGCTCAGGTCACGGGGATTGAGCTGTCCTATTCGCAGACCTTCCCGAACGCGCCGGGCATTCTGTCGGGGCTGTTCGTCACCGGAAACCTGACGCTGGCGGACAGCAAGGCGGAAACGGCGACGCGGCCGGGCGTCGACCTGCCCTTCCCCGGCCAGGCCGACTTCACCGCGAACCTCTCGCTCGGCTACGAAGACGATCGGTTCTCGCTGCGCGGCTCGGTCAACCACCGCGGCGAAACACTGGCGGGGATTTCCGGAACCACTTTCGCCGGCATCGAAGGTTTCCCGCAGGATCGGTATCGCGCAGGATTCACCCAGTATGACATCAACCTGCGCTTCAACGTCACCGACTGGCTGCAACTCTATGCCGATGCGATCAACATCACCGGCGAGAAGGACATCCGCTACTACGTCGGCAACAACTACCCGATCTTCGAGCGGGTGCAGGATTTCGGCGCAACCTATCAGGTCGGCGCACGCATGACCTTCTGACCACGAGCCCAAGCCGGGGGGCGCCTCTCCTGCTCCCCGACACGCGAAGGGCACCCCATGCGGGGTGCCCTTCCTTTTTGTGCCGCGGCCCGACTGGTCTCAGACAATGCGCCGGGTTTTCGGGAAGGCGCGATGGAGCGGTTCCCACCAGCTGTCCGGCTCGTCCGCACGATCGAGCACCACGATGCAGCCGCCGAACCCCCCGCCGGTCTGCCGCGCGGCGAGTGCCCCGTGCCGCTCCATCAGTTCGACCTGCGCGTCAATCTCGCGGGTGGTGATCTCCAGGTCCACGGCGATCGAGCGCTGGCCTTCGCGCATGGCCGCGCCGAAAGCGGCGATGTCGCCTGCCTTGAGATGCGCCAGCGCGGCGCGGGTGCGCACGTCCTCGCTGATCACGTGCCGGGCGCGAGCGGCCAGCGGCGCGGGCAGACGATCGGTCGAGACGAGGTCAGCCTCGCACAGCTGCTCGACCCCGAGCGCCTCCGCCGCCGCCAGGATCTCGTCCCGCCGTTGCTTGTAACGCCCGTCCGCGAGTTCGCGGCTGACGCCGGAGTGGACGATCGACAAGCGCCAGCCCTGCGGCAGTGGCACCTGCTCGAACGCGAGCGAGCCGGTGTCGAGCGCAAGCACGTGGCCCGGGGAGGCCACCGCGACGGCCATCTGGTCCATGATCCCGCAGGGCACACCGATATATTCGTTCTCGACCCTGCGCGCCTCGAGGGCAATGGTGGGCGCAGGGGTGCCCGGCGGCGCGAGCATTCGCAGCACGCCGACGATCACCGCCGCCGAGGTCGACAGGCCCGAGCCGTGCGGCACCGTGCTGTCGAGCGCGACGTCGTAGCAGCCCTGCCCCGCCCAGCCGAGCGAGCGCGCATGGGTGAGCGCGCCGGCGACATAATCCGACCAGTGCCCGCGCGCGAGGTCACCCATGGGCCGCGCCACCACTCCGTCGAACTGGGCAGAGGCGATCCGGTCCTGCTCGAGCCCGTTGGCGGCGAGAGCCAAACGGACTTCCAGCTCCAGCGCCATGGGCAAGACCATGCCGCCGCTGAAATCGGTCCATTCGCCGAGCAGGTTGACCCGGCCAGGCAACGCGACCCGGGTGGCGGGTGCCGCGCCGAAGTGGCCGGTGAACAGCGCATCCATGGTCATGCCTCCCTCAAGGCGCGGGCCGCCGCTTCGGGCTCCACGTCGACCGTGAACACCCCGGTCGACTGCTCGACCCCGGCCAGGAACTTCAGCCGGTCGGCACTGCGCAGCAGCGGATAGAACTGCACGGTGAGATGGAAATGCGCTTCCGCTCCTGCCGGCGCGCCGTGCAGTGCCATCATGTCGGGCGTCGGTCGGCCGAACATCCGGTCATAGCGACGGCAGCAGTCGCCCATCAGCGCCGCGACATCTTCCAGCTCGGCGGCGTTCATCTCGGCAAGGCTGGCGCGCCGGGCAAGCGGCGCGATCCAGCTTTCGTAGGGGAACCGGGCGAAAGGCGGCACGAAGCTCGCGGCGTTCCCGCGCGTGACCACCCGCGCCCCCTCGCCCCAGCGATCGAGTTCGCGCGGCAGGTCATACCCGTCGGCAACGCCTGCGCTACCGCTGTCTGCGGGCCTGGCACGAAGGGGAAGGCGTAGATTTGCCCGTGCGGGTGGTGCAATGTCGCCCCCACCTCAGGGCCGCGGTTCTCGAATGGCAGGACGAAGCGCGCGCCCTGCTCAAGGTGATGGCGGCAACGGTCCGCCAGCGCCTCGAGCAGCAGGACGCGGCGACCGTCCTCGAGCGTGCCCATGCTGGCGGTCGGATCAGTGGTGTAGACCACCACCTCGCACGCGCCGATCGCAGGTGCAGTCTGCCACGGCACCTCGTGGGCCGACTCCGCCTCGGCGCTGAGGCCGGGAAAGCGGTTCTGGAACACCGCCACTTCGAAGTCGGCGAACGGGATTTCGGTCGGCGCACCGCCGGGGCTTGCTGCCGCAAGCGGATTGTCGCCGCCGGTCGGCGCGAACGTGCGGCTCTGCCGGCGCGGGCTGACCACGAGCCACTCCCGGCGCAGCGGATGGAACCGAAGATGCGCGCCGCCCGGTTCGTAGCCGACGATCTCGTCGAGCGGTTCGGCAACGTGCGGCACGCGGCCGTAGAGCCACAGCGAGCGTCCGTCGGCCTTCCGGTGATGGCGCACCGTAAAGGGACGCTTACGCGGCGTGATAATGGTCATTCTTCAGGCTCCTTGTTCCAGCGATGACCGGGATATGACAACTGGACAGGGCTGCCCAATACCCTATCATTGGCCTTACCAGATAGCGTTTTGGAGACCGACATGCGTGTTCTGCTCGCCACCCTTGCCGCCATTGCGCTTGCGGGCTGCCATTCCACAGGTGAGGCAGCGCCCTTCACCCGGACCGCTGCCCCGGTTGCAGAGATCAAGGAGATGGAGCCGGCGATCGAGGCGGCGCTGGCTGCCGCGCGCCGCGTCGGGCCGGAGCGGGTGATCGTGGTCTTCGACATCGATTCCACCCTGCTGTTCGACCCGCTGGGCGGACCCGATCTCGGCGATCTGAAGGATTCGGAACCGGAGCGGTTCCGCCCCGTCGAGCGTACGCTGATGTACCTCAAGTCGCTCGCTACTACTGAAAGCGATCTGGTGGAAGACCTAGCCGAGCTCGAACGTGCCGGGATCGTGACCTACGCCCTGACCGCGCGCGGCGAGGATATGCGCGACATGACCGAGCGCGAGCTGGCCCGCAACGGGCTGACCTTTCCCCGCGCGCCCGAATGCGGCCCGCCGCTGTGCGTGACGCGCGGCACGATCCCGCCCGAGCAGGTCTACACGGCCGCGCGGCAGGTCCTGGGCGAAGCGGAGCTGCAGCGGCTCGATTTCACCCGCGGCCGCCCCATCGGGGTCAGCGGCGGGGTGATGAACGCAGCCGGCCTGCACAAGGGCGTGATGCTGCGCGTCCTCCTCGCCAGCCTGGGCAGCGAGTTCGACACGGTGATCTTCGTCGACGACGCGAGGAAGAACGTCGATCACGTGCAGCAGGCCGCCGCCGCGATGGAGCAGGAAGTGCTGGTCTACCACTACCTCATGGAACGGCCCGAACCCCCGGTGCCGCAGGAGGTGCGCGACCAGCGCTGGCAGGAGGCGGTCGAGGCGATCTGCCTCGCGCTGTCGCCGGTGTGGTGCCCCTCCTCCTAGACCGGCACCGGCTCGAGCGAGCCCAGGTATCCGGGGTCGAAGGTGATGCCCAGGCCCGGCCCGGTCGGCACTGGCAGCCGTCCGTCGCGGGCAACGAAGCGCCCTCCGACGCCCGTGACCTCGTAGGGCACCGGGTCGGGATCTCCCTTGTATTCCTGGTAATCGGTCGTGTTCGGCAGCAGACTGGCGAAATGGGTCACGTAGAGGCTGCCCAGACCCCGGCCCGAGATGTGCGGCACGATCTGCTTGCCCAGCGCCTCCGCCATGCGGGCAACCCGCATCGAGCGGATCAGGCCGCCGAAGTAGATCAGGTCGGGCTGAATGATCTGGATCGAATCCGCCGCCAGATGCCATTCGAGCGACCAGAGGCTCGAATCCTGTTCACCGCCCGCGATCGGCACGCTCAGCGCATCGGCGACCAGCTTGTTCTCGACCAGATGGTCAAACGGCACTGGTTCCTCGAAGAAGCCGTAGCGGTAGTCCTCGAGCATCGTGCCGAAGTGGATCGCGCTGTCGACGGTGTAGGAGCCGTTTGCATCGGCATAGAGCACCACGTCCGGCCCGAAGGCCTCGCGCACCAGCGGGATCAGCTTGCGGTCGCGCGCGTCGCTTGCCTCGGTCTGGCGCATCCTGGCACCGATCTTGAACTTGAGCGCCCGCGCGCCGCTGCGCGCGACGTCGCGCTGCAGCCGCTCGACCACCCATTCGGCACTGTTGTCACGGTTGCCGTTGGCGAAGTAGATTCCGGTGCTGTCGCGCACCCGGTCGCCCAGCAGGCGGTTGATCGGCTCGCCGGTGCGCTTGCCGAGCAGGTCGAGCACCGCCAGCTCCAGCCGCGCCATGCAGCTCCACAGCGCCAGGCCCTGCCACTTGTAGTTGCTGTCGTGCAGGTAAGCCTCGCTCAGCAGCGCCTCCAGCTCGCGCGCGTCACGCCCGATGAACAGCGGCGCGATGCGATCGCGCAGCAGCGGGTACATCGAGGGGAACTGCTCGGAATTGGTCAGCGTCCAGCCCTCCGCGCCGTCGCGGTCACGCACGCGGACAAGGTACTGGCCCTCGCGCCTGAGAATATCGATGCTCTCGATCAACACCGGGTCGCTGCCCAGGCGATCAGCGCGCACAACCGGGCGCGCGGCGACTGCGCGCAGTTCCTCCACCAGCTCGCGCGGCGGTGCGAAGGGCGAGGGGCCGGTGGGGGCGCGGGCCTGCGCCGGGGCGGCTCCGCCAAGCGCGCCGAGGCCCAGCGCGGCCAACCCGCCCGATTTGAGCAGTTCACGTCGGTCCATCGCCGGCCTCCTTCGCGCTCACATCGATCCCGATGATCGCCTGTCGCCGGTCACCCGGCGCGGCTTCGGAGAAAGCCACCTCCCGCGTTACCAGGCCGCGGACATGGGCCAGCACCATGTGGCCCGGTCGGGTCGAATAGTCGGTGCTGCCCGCCTGCGCCGCGATCTCGACATTCCCGCGCGGCTTGGCCCAGCGCCGCGTGACATCGACGGCATTGCGCACATCGGTGACGACATTCTCCAACACCAGCCCCTCGATCGGCGCAGCGGGGTTGCCCGCGATCAGGCTGGCACCGCTGGTCTCTATCGCGATGTTGCGAAAGGTGGTGTCGACCACCCGTCCGAGCTGCCGGTCAGCCTCGCGCCGGTCGATGTCGATGAAGATCGGATACTGGCGCGGATGGCGACCGCCAGTCGTGATGCTGATGTTCTCGAACATGTTGCCCCGGTGTGTGCCGCCGTCGATCATGAACAGGGCGATGCCGTAGCGCGAGTTGGCGACTGTCAGGTTGCGGAACACCGAATTGGTGACGCCTACCCGCGATCCCGTGCCGAACTTCAGCGCCGCGTCGTCGCTCTCAAGATAGCTGTTCTCGACCAGCACGTTGTCGACCGCTCGATCGCCGGACTTGAGCACGACGGCGTCGTCGCCGGTGCGGATGTCGACTCCGCTGATCACGGCATTGGACGTGTCGCGCAGCTGGATCCCGTCCGTGTTGGGGCTGCGCGGGTCATTGCGGATCGTCAAGCCCCGGGCGCTCACCCCGGTGCAGCGGTGAAAGCGGATCGCGTAGGCGGGCAGGTTGGTCATGGTGATGCCTTCGACATGGGTGTCGCGGCAATTGGCGAGTTCGATGACGGGGCCCGGGCGAGGCAGGGTCGGGCGGCGAAGCCCGCTGGCGTAGAAGCCGCGATCCCAGAAAGCCTCGCCGTTGCCCTCGATCCGCCCCGGACCCTCGATCCTGAGACCGTCGACACCATCGGCGATCATGGCGGAGCGCACCAACGCGATGCTGTTTTCGCGCGTCACTGCCACTTCGGGAAACAGGCCGATGTCGGGATGCAGGGCCAGCACAGCGCCAGCCTCCAGCCTGATGGTCATGTTCGATCCGAGGCGCAGCGTGCCGGTTGACCATTCGCCGGCCGGCACGATCACCGTGCCCCCGGTGTTGGCGCAGGCATTGACCGCCGCCTGGATCGCTGCGGTATCGGCTGCGCCGTCGCCCGCCACTGCCCCGTGGGCGCGAATGTCGCACAGCGGCGCGGCCGGTGCCGCCAGCGCCAGTCCCGCCAGCCAGATGCTCATGTCGCTGCCTTCCTCCGGTAAAAGTCCTGCAGCACGAAGAACGCCTGCTTGCGATGCCCCTCGGGCGAGACCAGGCCCTTGCGGTTCCAGAGGTCCTGGAACCGCCCGTGCCAGCGGCGCGGGGAGCGGAAGTCCTTGAGCAGCCAAGGCGCCAAGCCGACGCAGCCGGGTGTCTGTTCGACCACCTTCAGCGTCTCCTCGTACAGCCAGGCCTGGTAGTCTTCGGTCCACCGCTCCTCGCGCGCTCCGCGATGGCCGTAGAGCGCATCAGCGCCGAACTCGGAGAACATCAGCGGCTTGTCATAGCCGTTGCGGAAAGAGACGTTGCTGATCTCGCCGGGGGTGCGGGTGCCGTACCAGCCTTCGTACTGGTTGATCGCCACGACATCGAGGCTGGCGGCGAGCCGGTCGCGCACCTCGATCACGCTCTCGCCGTCGCGCACTCCGCCGACATCGACGTTCTTGTTGAGGGCGGCGGTGACGAGACGGGTCGGATCGAGTGCGCGGACATCGCCGATCACCGTCTCGAGGAAGTTTGTGCGCGCCTCGCTCTGCGGGGTTTCGTTAGCAACCGACCACATGACCACGCTGGCGCGGGATCGGTCGCGCCGGACCAGTTCGCCCATCATCTGCCGCGCGAGCGCCAAGGTGCGCGGGGATTCGTAGGCGATCTCCTCCCAGTAGACCGGGATTTCCGCCCACAGCATCAGCCCCATCTCGTCCGCCAGCCGGGCGACATGATCGGCATGGGGATAGTGCGCCAGCCGCACGAAGTTGCACCCGAGCGCCCTGGCCTCGGCCAGCAGCGCACGCGCCTCCGCCTGGCTGACCGCGCGCGTTCCCTCCGTGCCGAAAGCCTCCTCGTGCAGCGAGATGCCGCGCAGGAACACCGGCTTGCCATTGAGCAGGACCTCGCGCCCGCGCGTGGCGATGGTCCTCAGGCCCACGCGGTCCACCAGGCGATCCGAGGGTGTGGTGACGATAAGCTCGTGAAGCGCTGGCGTCTCCGGCGACCAGCGGGCGAGGCCGCGACCGGGGAGCCTCGCCTGCGCCGATCCGTCCGCGTTGCTGACCACGCGGCGGGTGCGTCCCGCCAGCGAGACTTCCACTGCCACCCCCGCCTGCGCGGGGCCGTCGAGCGCGACATCGACCAGCAGGTCGGCTCCATCCGGCCGGGCATAGACATCGCGGATGTGCGTCTGCGGCACCTCGACCAGCCACACCGAGCGGGTGATGCCGCCCCGGTTCTTCCAGTCGAAATCCAGCCCGGGGATGGTTTCCGGCCCGTGGCGACTGTCGGCCCGGATCACCAGGCTGTGCGGCCCCTGCCCGGCGCGCGCCAGAACCTCGGTGATCTCCACCTCGAACGGGGTGAAGCCGCCCTCGTGCCGGGCGATCTCCACCCCGTTCAGCCACACGGTCGCGGCATAGTTGACTGCTTCGAAATGGAGGAACTGGCGCAGCCCCGGCCGCGGCCCGGCGGCGAGTTCGCGGCGGAAATAGACCGGCCCTTCGTAGTAGGTGAGGTCGGGGCGGGCGCTGTTCCATTCACCGGGAACGGCGATGTCGTCGCTGGAGGCCCATTCGTATTCGATCAGCCCCGTCTCGCGCGTCTCGATGGTGTTGAGCCAGAACGAGCGACGCCGGCCGGGCTTGCGGCCGGCGACGTCGAACGGATCGAGCACGAATTTCCAGGTTCCGTCCAGCGCGGTGCGCTGACGGCCCGGAAGATTGACGAGGAACGCCGGCGCCGGGGCGGTCTGAGCGCCAGCGGCGGCAAGCGCGGCGGGCGCGCCGATCGCGGCGGCGGTGACACCGGCGATCGTGCCCTTGAGCGCAGTGCGGCGGGAAATCGCGGTCATGATGCGCGTCCATTCAGCCAGGCGTTGACATCCTCCCCGCGCAGGTCGCGCAGGTAGAGCGAGAGGAACCGCAGCGCGAACGTGCTGCCGACATCACGGTTCTCCAGCTCCAGTCGCCCGCCGCGGATCGCCTGCCGGGTGTTGACCACGGCTCCGGCGAGGTTGGGATCGGGATGGTCGGAGGCGAAGCGGTTGCGGATCAGCCAGTCGGCGAAGGTATCAACGGTCGGGGCGAACTCGGCATAGCCGTAGTCCTTCAGCCGCAGCATCAGGATGCCGTTGAAGGCGACCGCGGAACCAGTCACCTCGGCCCGGTTGGTCGTGCCGTCGATAGCGGTTCGGTAGAACAGCGTACCGTCGCGCTGCATGACCTTCTGCGCCCAGCGGGCAGTGCGCGCCGCGCCTTCGAGATACTTGCGCTCACCCGAAATCTCGTAGGCCTGCAGCAGCGCCTCGGCGTTCCACACGTTGAAGCGCGGGTGGATCTGGCTGCCGTCCTCGACATTGGGTTCGAACTGGAGCCACAACCCGCTGTGGTGCTGGCGGGCAAGTACGCTGTCTGCCTGGGCAAGGAAGCGCTGGCACCACACCCTCTCGCCGGTGTGGCGGCACATGTCCTGAAACAGGAAGCCCTCGATGTTCGGGCGCGCAACCCGCGTGACCGGCACCACCTCGCGCGCGGCACGCTCGGGGTCGCGCACTTTGCCCTGAGTATGAACGTCCCAGTCGCGATAGACCATCCCAGTGGCGGGATTGATGATGTTGTAGAACAGCCATTCTCCGCCAGGCACATCATCGGGCACGCGGCTGTTGTCCCACAGCCAGCGGCCCGAACGGGTGGCGGTATCGGCATAGCGCAGATCGCCCGTTAAGCGGCTCAAAGCGAACAGCCCGGGCGTGCCGTCGGAAATCGTGGTCCAGTTGATCAGCTCGCCCAGCCGGTCGCCGTGCGCCGCCGCGACCAGCCCTGCAAGCGGATGCCCGGCGGGAAACTCGGTCGAGACCCACCAGTCGCCGCCGCGCCGCGCCTTGTCGATCATGTCGGTCCGGCCGAGCACCTGCCCCGCCTCGATCAACCCCCAGACGAGCTGGCCGGTGTGCCAGTGATCCTCGTAATTGACCCACTGGCCGGTGACGATGTGATAGTCTGCCCGACCGCGCCCCTCTTCGGTCAGCAAGACGCCGCCGGCATAAGCCGCGATCTCCTCCAGCGCCTGACGCACCGCGACCTGCCGCGCATACTCGGCGCCACCAGCAGCCTCCCGCGCGGCACCTGCGGGCGCGGACAGGCCAGCGCAGGCAGCCAGCGTCAGGGCGGCGGCAGCGAGGGCGCTTTTTCTCACATCACGGCTCCCATCTGCCAGGGCACGAACTCGAGATCGCCCAGACCCAGTTGTTCGGACTTCGACTTCTCTCCGCTGGCGGTGCGCAGGATCAGGTCGAAGATCGCCCCGCCCATCTCGTCGAGCGTGGTGCCGCCGAGCACCGGCGAGCAGTCGATGTCCATATCCTCCGCCATCCGCTCGGCCATGGCCCGGTTGGAGGCGAGCTTGATGCAGGGCGCCGGCTTCGATCCGAACACCGAGCCGCGCCCGGTGGTGAAGGCGAGCACGTTCGCGCCTGCGGCTATCTGCCCAGTGGCCGAGCACGGGTCGTAACCCGGACTGTCCATGAACACGAAGCCGGGCCGATCGATCGCTTCGCCGTAATGATAGACCCCGCGCAAGGGGCTGGTGCCGGACTTGGCAACCGCGCCGAGCGATTTTTCGAGGATCGTGGTCAACCCGCCCGCGATGTTCCCGGGCGAGGGGTTGTTGTTCAGCTCCGCCCCGTTGCGAGCCACGTAATCGGCCCACCAGTCGAGCCGTTCCTGCAGGGCTTCGCGTACGGCATCGCTTTCGGCCCGCGCGAACAGGAGCTGCTCTGCCCCGTAGATCTCCGGGGTCTCTGAGAGGATTGCGGTGCCGCCCGCCGCAACCAGCAGGTCCGCCGCGCGGCCCAGCGCCGGGTTGGCGGTCACGCCCGACCAGCCGTCCGATCCGCCGCATTGCAGGCCGAGCACGAGATGTTCGGCCGACACTTCCGTGCGCCGGAGCGTGCCGATTGCCGCGATCATCTCGCGCACGATCGCACGGCCCGCCTCGATCGACTTCAGCGTGCCGCCTTCGTCCTGAATGGTGAGCGTGCGCAGGATCAGCCCCTCGCGGGCGGCCTCGTCTTCATCGACGAAGCCTGACAGCTGCATCATCTCGCACCCCAGCCCGATCACCAGCACCGCGCCGAAATTGGGGTGGCGCAGATATCCCCGCAGCGTGCGGCGCAGGTTGTCAGTGCCCTCGCTGGAAGGGGTCATCCCGCAGCCGGTGGTGTGGGTCAGCGCGACCACGCCATCGACCGCGGTGCCATCTGCGAACATGGCATCGGGGAAGCTGGCGGCAATCGCGCGCGCGACCGTGGCCGAACAGTTCACGCTGGTGAGCACGCCGACATAGTTGCGCGTGCCGACCCTGCCCGAGGCACGGCGATAGCCGCGAAAGCTGGCGTTGCGCGGCGGCAGCGGCTCGAGGTTCCGGCCCGTCCCAAGCGCGCCGCGAAGCCCGCCAGCATCGGCGCTGACATTGTGGACGTGGACGTGCTGCCCCGGCGCGATGGCCGCGGTCGCGACGCCGATCACCTGCCCGTACTTGAGCAGGGGCTCGCCCGCAGCCACGGGCCGGAGCGCGATCTTGTGCCCCGGTACTACGGGTTCGGCCGCAAGGCCGCCGCCGGGTAAGGCATCGCCCGCAGCGACCGGTTTGAGACAGAGGCCGACGTTGTCGCCCGGGTGCATGGTCAGGATGCGCGCCGCTGCCATCGTTCAGGCCTCCACGCTCGCGCCGAACTCGGCGACCGCCCGCGCGGCCGAGGCTTCGGCGATGCGGACATAGGCTGCGGTCAGCGCCTCGAGAAAGGGCGCATCAGCGGGCAACTGAGCGCCGAAGATCGCTTCGATCGACAGCAACTGGCGAACCTGTTCCGCCCGGTCGCGGCCGGCGCGGGCGAGCGCGGCGGCGGTCTCGCCCGCCAGCGGATCGTCGACCACGTGCGCCACGCCGGCATCATTGCGTCCGCCCTGCCAGTGCATCCACCCTGCCAGCGCCAGCGTGAGCGCCGGGGGCACCCCGCGCCCGAGCTGGCGATGGACACGGATTGTGTTCAGCCAGCGCTGCGGCAGCTTCTGGCTGCCGTCCATGGCGATCTGGTGCGTCCGGTGCTGCAAGGCACCGTTGGCAAACCGCAGCCGCAGCTGCGCGCGATAGGCTGCCGCATCGAACCCGTCGACCGGCGAGAGCGTCGCCTCGGCCTCGTCCCACAGCGCCTCGATCAGCCGGTCGAAGCCGGGCGCGGCCATCGCGAGGTGCACGTAGCGGTGCCCCGCCAGCCCGCCCAGATAGGCAATGGCCGAGTGTGCGCCGTTGAGCAGCCGCAGCTTGGCCATCTCCCAACCCGCGACATTGCTGGTCATCTGCACGCCGACCTGCTCCAGCGGCGGGCGGCGGTTGCAGAACCGGTCTTCCACCACCCACTGCGTGAACGGTTCGGTCTTCACCAGAGCCTCGTCGCGCACACCAGTTGCGCTTTCGAAGTTGTCGCAGTCATCGCGTGTCGTGGCCGGCACGATGCGGTCGACCATCGAGGAAGGGAACGCGACCTCGCGCTCGATCCACTCGGCAAGGGAGGGGTCGACGGCACGCGCGAGCGCGATCACCGCAGCACGGGTTCGGTGGCCGTTGTCGGGCAGGTTGTCGCAGGAAAGAACGGTATAAGGCGCGGTCCCCGCCGCACGCCGCGCCGCCAGCCCGGCGGTGAGGAAACCGGGCGCGGTGCGCGGGCGCGTAAGATCGGCAATGTCGGCCGCAACCGCCCGATCGTCGAGCCGGAGCGCGCCAGTTGCCGGATCGATGCAGTAGCCCTTCTCGGTCACCGTCAACGTCACCAGCGCAACATCGGGGTCGGCCAGGGCAGCGACCAGCGCCGCCGGATCGTGCGGTGCGACCAGCACGTCGCCGATCGATCCGACGACCTGCATCCGTTCCTCGCCCCCGTCGCGCACCAGCACCGTGAACAGCCCGTCCTGAGGGTTCATCTGCTCCGCCACGGCGGGCGAACGCAGGCTCGCCCCCTGGATCATCCAGCCGCGATGGCCAGCCGCCAACAAGCCATCGAAGAAGCACGCCTGGTGCGCCCGGTGGAACGCCCCGGTGCCCAGATGCACCACGCCGCAAGGCTGCCCTCGATCATAGGTCGGGCGGGCAACGTCGGCCGGCAGTTGGTCAAGCACAGCGGTGGAAAGGCGGGTCACTTGAACTGCTCCGGCAGCCAGAGACTCAGCGCCGGCACGAACGTGACCAGCAGCATCACCACGATGAGGGCAAGGTAGAACGGCCAGATGGTGCGGATCACGTCTTCCGGCCGGGCATTGCCGACCGCACAACCGACGAACAGCACCGATCCGACCGGCGGGGTGACGAGGCCGATGCCGAGGTTGATCATCATCACGATGCCGAAGTGCACCGGGTCCACCCCGGCCTCCATCGCCACCGGCAGAAAAATCGGGGTGGTGATGATGATCAGCGGGGCCATGTCCATGAACGCGCCCAGGATCAGCAGGATGACCAGGATCAGCAGCAGGATCATAACGGGGCTGTCGGAAAAGGCGGTCAGCGATCCGGCGAGCAGTTCCGGCCCGTGGAGCAAAGCGAACAGCCAGCCGAACATCCCCGCCGTTCCAATGATCAGCATGACCATGGCGGTAGTCCGCACCGCGCCGCTCGCCGCCTCCATGAACCCGGCGACGCCAAGCGTGCGATAGACCAGCACGCCCACCAGTACGGTGTAGATCACCGCCACGGCCGAACTTTCGGTCGGGGTGAACACGCCCAGCAGGATGCCGAACACGATGATCAACGCCGTCATCAGCCCCGGGACTGCCGCTACCAGCGCGCGCAGGAACGGCCCCCAGCCAGGGAAGGTGCCGCCGGGATAGCCGCGCCGCACCGCCACCCGCCAGGCTACGAACATGAGCGCCGCGCCAGCGAGGAGGCCAGGGATCACGCCAGCGAGGAACAGGTCGCCCACGCTCACGCTGACCGGCGAGGCGGCCGCATAGATGATCATGTTGTGCGATGGCGGGATCAGGATGCCGAGGATCGCCGCGGTGATTGTGACATTCACCGCATAATCAGTGTCGTAGCCCTTGTCCTTCATCATCGGCATGAGGGTCGAACCCATCGCCGAGACGCTGGCGACGGCCGATCCGGACACAGCGCCGAACATCATGCTGGCGCCCACATCGACCTGGCCGAGCCCGCCCCGCGCGCGCCCGAACGCGCCTTCGGCCACCCGCACCAGCCGTTCGGCAATGCCCGTCCGAGCCATCAGGTCGCCGGCGAAAACGAAGAACGGGATCGCCATCAGCGTGAAGACGTTCATGCTCGCCGCCATGCGCTGGAAGGCGACCACTGGCGGGATGTCGAGCAGCAGGAAGGTCGCCACCGAAGCCGCGCCGAGCGAGAACGCGACCGGCACCCCCAGCGCCAGCAGGAGCGCGAGCAGAACGAGGAGGAAGGTCAGCTCCATTGCGGCTCGACCTCCCGCCCGCGCCAGGTTGCAACCAGATGCTCGAGCGCAAAGAACACGATCAGCGCGCCAGAGGCGGCTAGCGGAACGTAGGCGAGCCCGCGTGACAGGCCGAGCGTGGGGATCACGTGCTGCCAGGTCTCGCCGACGAGGAGCGCGCCGCCCCCTGCCATCGCCAGACCGAATGCGGCGACGATGGCATGGCACAGCAGGGCAACCCGACGACGACGCGCCGGGGCGATGCTGTCCTGCAGCAGCGACAGGCGGATGTGGAACCCCTCGCGCACTCCGGCGGCGGCGGCGAACAGGATGAACCACAGCATCAGGAACAGCGCCGCCTGTTCCGCCCACGCGGGCGAATTGCCGAGCAGGTAGCGGGCGAAGACCTGCCAGCCGATGATCCCGGTCATCGCGACCAGCCCCGCGGCCGAAAACCACAGCGCCAGCCGGCTGAGGCGGCGTGAAAGCGCGCTCATTCGCTGGCCTCCACCGCCATGATCGCCTCGGCCAGGTCGCGCATCGCGGGGGTTGTCAGAAACCGGTCCCATACCGGCTGCACGCGTTCACGAAAGGGTGCGGCATCGGGCACCGTCACCGTCGCCCCGCTGGCGAGAATCGCGGCGCGCGACTTCTCCACCTGCGCATCCCACAGCCGGCGCATGAAAGGCACGCTGTCGCGCGCGCACTGGCGCACCATTTCCCGGCCCGCCGGGTCCAGCCGGTTCCAGCTGCGCACCGACATGGTCAGCACTTCCGGTGCCATGACGTGGCGGGTTTCGCTGTAGAACGGCGCGACCTCGAAATGGCGGGTGCTTTCGTAGGACGGCCAGTTGTTCTCCGCCCCGTCGACGGTGCCCTGCATCAGCCCTTGGTATACCTCGCCGAAGTCCATCGGCGTGGGATTGCCGCCGAGCGCGCGGACCATGTCGACGAACAGGTCGGAACTCTGCACCCTGATCTTCAGCCCGCGCAGGTCCTCCGGCCGCTCGACCGGGCGGCGCGTGGTGTAGAAGCTGCGCCCGCCGCTGTCGTAGAAGCACAGGCCGACGAGACCGTGCGGGGTCATGGCGTCGAGGATGCGCTGCCCGGGCGCGCCGTCCATCGCCGCGCGCATGTGGCCGATCGAGCGGAACAGGAACGGCAGACCCGGCACCACGGTTTCGGGCACGATCGAATTGAGCGGGGCGAGGTTGACCCGGTTGAGGTCGATCCCGCCGAAGATGGTGATCTCCAGCGCGTCCTTTTCCTGGCCGAGAACCCCGCCGGCGTAATGCTCGATGCTCAGCCGCCCTCCGCTGCGTTCGTGCAGCAGCCGGCCCATGTACTTCACCGCCTCGACCGTCGGATAGCCGTCAGGGTGGGTGTCGACCGCGCGCAGCAGCCGCCTGTCCGGCGCGCTGCACCCGCCGGCAAGACCCGCGCCGGCCGCGATCGCCAGCGCGCCGATCCCCTTGAGGGTGCCGCGACGCGCGAGCCGGGTCACAGCCGGTAGGCCGCCTTGGCGAGATTGTAGGCAAGGTCCTGCGCCACCTGATGCGCGTCATCCTCCAGCATACGGTGCTCGGCGACCAGGCGGGCGAGAAAACCGCAGTCCATCCGCCGCGCGACGTCGTGGCGGGCAGGAATCGACAGGAAGGCGCGGGTATCGTCGTTGAAGCCAACGGTGTTGTAGAAGCCCGCGGTCTCGGTGGTCTGCTCGCGGAACCTGCGCATCCCTTCGGGGCTGTCGTGGAACCACCAGGCAGGGCCGAGCTTGAGCGCCGGGTAGTGGCCCGCAAGCGGGGCCAGCTCGCGCGCATAGACGCTCTCGTCGAGGGTGAAGAGGATCACGCTCAGGCCCGGCTCGTTGCCGTAGCGCGACAGCAGCGGACGCAGTGCGGTGACATAATCGGTGCGGGTGGGAATGTCCGCCCCCTTGTCGCGTCCGAAGCGTTCGAACACCTGCCGGTTGTGGTTGCGTGAGCTGCCGGGATGAATCTGCATGACCAGCCCATCCTCGAGGCTCATCCGCGCCATCTCGACCAGCATATGCCCGCGGAAGATCTCGGCCTCGCCGGGCGAGCACTTCCCTGCAAGAGCTCTTGCAAACAGGGCTTCGGCATCCGACCTCGACAGGTCGGCGGTCGTCGCGGTGGGATGGCCGTGATCGGTCGAGGTTGCCCCGTGGCGCTTGAAGAACGCGCGCCGGTCCATCAGCGCGTCGAGGTAGCCCTGGTAGCTCGCCGTATCGCAGCCGGTGATCTCGCCCAGCCGCGCCACATTGCCGGCAAAGAGCTCGTAGTCGGGGTCGAGCACGTTGTCCGGCCGGAACGCGGTCACCACCTTGCTGCCCCAACCATCGGCGATCAGCTTCTGGTGATGGACCAGCGGATCGAGCGGATCCTCGGTGGTGGCGATCACCTCGATATTGAAGCGGTCGAACAGGGCACGGGGGCGATAGTCGTCCTGCTGCAGCCTGTCGGCGATCACGTCGTAGTAGTGATCGGCGGTGGCGGCGCTCAGCGTCTCGCCCAGCCCGAATACCTCGGAATAGACCCAGTCATGCCACATTCGCGACGGCGTGCCGTGGAACAGGTGATAATTCGCTGCGAACAGGCGCCAGACCTTGCGCGGGTCGCTTTCGATCTCGCGACCGCCCGCCCCGGGCAGCTTGGGCACACCCAGATCCTCCAGCGCGATACCTTGGCTGTAGAGCATCCGGAAAACGTAGTGATCGGGCGTGATCAGCAGCGCCGAAGGGTTCGGAAACGGGGCATTGTCGGCAAACCAGGACGGATCGGTATGCCCGTGCGGGCTGATGATCGGCAGGTCGCGGACGCTGGCGTGGAGCCGCCGCGCAATTGCGCGTGTTCCGGGATCTGCCGGAAACAACCGGTCCTCATGCAACTCGAGCCTAGCCACCTCGTCCACTCTCCCAGATCCGGCCGCAGCCTTCGAAGATCCTGCCCCTCATGCCAGAAATCAGGCAGCGCGGCAGAACCGCCCTCTGCCAGGCGCTGGATCAGCCCGGAGGCGCTCTCGCGCCTCGAACTGGCCTGACCGTTTTTGAGCGATTGGCAGACCACCCGCTCCACGTCAAGGGTTCAATAACCTCCCAGCTTGTCGTTCGCCACCGGCATGGCATCGGTCGGCGACAGCAGCTTTCCGCCGGAGCGGACATTGTCGAGAACCAGACGCTCGGCGTTGCTGACCTTGAGCGGATAGTCGGCCGTGCCGATCACCACATCCCGGATGACCACGTCCTGCACCGGTGCCGTGCCGTGCCCATCGATGGAGATGCCCACCCCGGTCCGCACGACCCTGACATTCTCCACCAGAACACGCTCGAAAAGGGGTGGGAAGTTGCCTCCTCGCCACGAATGATAGTCATTGGTGAACACCAGCAGCGAACTGGTTTCCCCCGCCTCGATATTGCGGATGAACACATCGCTGATACGCCCGCCCCGGTCGAGATTGGCCTTGAAGTAAAGCGTATGGCGCGCCTTCTTGAGCCGGAACCCGTCGACATAGACGTTGCGAACGCCGCCCGACATCTCCGATCCGATCGCCATTCCGCCGCCGGCATGGCCGCTGTAGGTGCAGTTTCGCACGACCACGTCCTCGGTCGGGATGCCGACCCGCCAGCCATCCTGGTCGCGCCCGGACTTCAGCGAGACACCATCGTCACCCACGTCGAAATCGCAGTTCTCGATCAGCACCCGGCGCGAGGAGTCCGGATCGACGCCGTCGCTGTTCACATGGTCGGACTTGCAGCGGATGTTCCGCACGATCACATCCTCGCAGTACAGCGGATGAACCATCCAGAACGGAGAATCGATCAGACGCGGCCCATCGACCAGCACCCGCTTGCACCGGTTGAACTGCACGAAGTGCGGCCGCAGCCGCCGCTCGCCGATGAACAGGCGCTGCTCCACCGGGATGCCGTCGCGCCCCATGTCGCGCAGCAGGCTCTGCGCGGGGCGCTGGCTGGTGCGCCAGGGCAGCCAGTGCTTCTCGCCCTGGCCGTCGATCGTGCCGGGGCCGGTCAGCGCGATGCTTTCGCAGTCCTCGGCATAGATGAAAGGCGAATAGGTGTAGAGCTCTGTTCCCTCCCACCGGGTGCGGACCGGTGGGAGATAGCTCGCCTCGTTCGGCAGGAACCGAAGGGTTGCACCCTCTTCAAGGTGCAGCTCGACATTCGAGCGGAAGTGGATCGGGCCATCGCTCAGCCACAGCCCGGCGGGCAGGACCACTCGCCCTCCACCCGCCTCGTGCGCCGCCTTAATTGCCGCAAGGATCGCGGGTCGCGCGTCCTCGCCCGCCTTGCCGCGTGCTCCGTAACCACTGACCGGGAACTGCCCGGCCGGGATCGCCACCCGGGCGATCGAGGCCACTATCTGATCCGCCCGCGTCCAGGGATCTCCCACCCACCCCGCCTCTCCTACCCGCGGCTGGGTCTTGCACCCGGTGATCGGGAGCAGGCCGGCGGTGGCCAGCAATGAAGCTAGAACGCTGCGCCGACTGGACATGGCCTCTCCCAGAAGTGATTCGGCAAGATGCCTGACCAGTTTCTATATTGGCCTGACTGGTTTGGAAATAGAGCCGTCACCGAGGGGAGCCCTTCGCACCATCGACAAGGATGATCCGCAGGTCATTGACATTGGTGAGCGTGGGGCCGGTCGTGACCAGATCACCAAGCGCGGCGAAGGCTTCATAGGACCGGTTCGAGGCAAGCGCCTCTGCCAGGTCCAGACCAACCGCCCGGGCCCGGGCGAGCGTTGACGGGTCGATCACGGCTCCGGCGTTGTCCCCGTTGCCGTCGATACCGTCGGTATCCGCAGCGAGCGCAAATACGCCCGGGCAGCTAGCAAGCCCGAGCGCCAGCGCCAGGAGGTATTCCCCGTTCGGGCCGCCCTCGCCTCCCGGTCCCTTCAACCGGACCGTGCATTCGCCCCCCGAAATCAGCGCATGGCGACCACTTCGCGCGCGATAGCCGAGCGCCAGGGCCGCGTGAGCCGCGCCGAGCGAAGCGGCCTCTCCCTCGATGCTGTCACCCAGGATCACCGCCTCATAACCGTGTGCCGCCACGATCCGGGCAGCCTCGGCGAGGGCATCGAGCGGGCGGGCGACCACCTGCACGACCGCGCCGGCGAAAGCCGGATGGTCGGGCGGTGGCAAGGCGTTGCGCGGATCGGCCAGCGCGGTCAGAACCGCGGCGGGTGGGTTGATTGCATAGCGGGCCAGTACGGCCCGCGCCTCCTCCAGCGTCGCCGCATCCGGGACCGTCGGACCCGATGCGATCACCGCCGGATCGTCTCCCGCAACATCGGAGATGCAGTAGGTTTCGATCCGCGCCGGTGCGGCCGCCAGCGCAAGGCGCCCTCCCTTTATGGCGGACAGATGCTTGCGCACACAGTTCATCTCGCTGACGGTGGCACCGCTTGCCAGCAAGGCTCGATTGACAGCCTGCTTGTCGGCGAGCGAAATCCCTGTAGCGGGCAGCGCGAGCAGCGCTGACCCTCCGCCTGAAATCAGCACGATCAGGCGGTCTTCCGCCCGCAGCCCCCGCGCCAGTGCTAGCACCCGCCCCGCTGCGGCTTCTCCACGCGCGTCGGGAACAGGGTGCGCCGCCTCGATGATCTCGAAACTCGGCGGAAGCACGATCCCGCCTCCGTGTCCGTACCGGGTCAGAACCAGTCCTTCGATCCCGTCGCCCAGGATCGATTGCGCTGCGGCAGCCATCGCAGTCGCGGCCTTGCCGACAGCGATGACCACCGTTCGGCCCTCGACCGGCAGGCGGTGCAGAACGCCCGCGAGGCAATTGGCAGGCTGCACCGCCTGCACCGCCGCTGCCAGCGCCTCCTTGAGAAGAACCTGGCGCGCCTCGCATTCCGGCTGCCGCGGGAGCGGCGGTGACGATGGTCGAGTGTTGTGCAATTTGGCTGTCGCAATCCGGCGTCCGCCCATCCCGGATGGACGGGCGATGGCTTTCTAGCGCAAGCAAAGCGGCATGACCAGCCGGTCAGGCCAGATGGGCGGGCCGCAGCCCCTCAGCCGCTCCTCGCTTCTCGCTTCAGCGAGTTCGGAAGAGCAGCACGAAGCCAAGCGACCGCAAGCCCGATCAGTGCGTCGACGTGCCAAAGAGCATCACATATCACGGATGGTGGCACACCAGATAGGTGTATTGCGTATTATGATTTGACAAATGCTACGCATTCCACCAATGCCTCACCCAACAAGAATGTGCTGAGGGGAGAGTCGATGAATGTTACCAGGAGACCGCGCGCGCTTGCCCACCTGCTGATCGGGACGAGCGCCGCCGCCATCGCCATGCCTGCTCTCGCCCAGGAAGGCGGCGAAGGGACCGGAATCGGCGAGATCGTCGTCACGGCTCAGAAGCGCGAGCAGAACCTGCAGGAAGTCCCGATCGCGATCAGTGCCATCGGTGCCGAGAAGCTCGAACAGCTCCAGGTGGCCGATGCCCGCGATTTGAGCGGCATTGCCCCCAACGTCACTCTCTTGCCCGGGACATCGAGCAACAGCGCGGCGGTGATCTCGATGCGCGGGATCACCACGCCGGCGAGCGAATCCTTCGGGCTCGACACCTCGAATGCGCTCTACGTCGACGGTATCTACATCGCACGCTCGGGTGCCAGTGGCCTCGACGTGATCGACATCGAGCGGGTTGAAGTGTTGCGCGGCCCGCAGGGTACCCTGTTCGGCCGCAACACGACCGGTGGCGCCATCGCCTTCATCTCTCGCACGCCGGGCAACGAATTCGGTGTGCGCGGTGAAGCGGGGTATGGCAACTTCAACGCCTGGAACGGCAGGATCGCGGTCGATACCGGCCGCATCGCCGACGTGCTGAAGGCGACCTTGTCCTACTCGCACCGCGAACGCGACGGCACCGTCGACAACCTCCTGGAGCCCGATGACTCGCGCGACCCCGGTTCGCGCAAGTCCGACTCGTTCCGGGCTGCCTTGCGGATCGAGCCGAGCGAGACCGGCTACATCCAATACGTTTTCGACTGGACCAAGAGCACCGGCAACCCGCTGGCATTCCAGCTGACCAACGTCGCTGACGGCACACCGCGTCCTCCGATCACGATTGGTGGCGTGGCCGTCAGCCCGGCTCAGCCGGCGCCGGTGGCGCAGTACCTCGCAGCAGCGACGTTCCTGGAACCCCAGTGCGCGCCTCTGGCGGTGCCCACGCGGCAGTACCGCGACACGATCTGCCTCAACAGCGACGATCTCTCGACCGACCGGATCTGGGGCCACAACCTTCAGGCCTACAACGACTTCGGCGAGTTCGCGGTCAAGTTGACGAGCGGCTATCGCAAGTGGAACAACCTGATCCGGGGCAGCGACTTCGACGGGATCGGCACGATCCGTGGCCCGCTTTTCACCCAAGGCAGCGTGTTCAACGGGTTTGCCGGCACGCCTGCCGCGCCCTTCCTGCCGTTTGTTTTCCCGCCGGGCACGCCGCAGTCGATCATCAATATCGTGGCCGGTTCGCCGGTACCGACCACTACGGCCGGGCTGTTCGAGACGCACAACGACCGCCGCCACGAGCAATTCAGCACCGAACTGGAGCTGTCTGGTGATACTGACGCGCTCGACTGGGTCGTGGGCGGCTTCTACTTCTGGGAGAAAGGATCGGAAGAAAACCCGCAGACCAGCGGCTTCGTGCTCGACACGAACGCTGCGGTGTTCAGCCGGTTCGGCCAGCTCTCTCCGGTCTTCCAGGCGTCCAACCCCGCTCGGTACCGCCTGGTCGTCACCCCCGCCAAGCTGGCCTACACCACGACCGCCGAATCCAAGGCGCTCTATGGGCAGTTCACCTTCTATCCGGGCGGACGTGACAGCGGTGCAAGCATTACTGCGGGCGCGCGTTACACCTGGGATGAGAAGTCGATCGTGCGCACCCAGAACGGGGTGGCTCCGCTCGCCACGGCTGAACGCGGCGCGGCGGACTTCAGCAAGTTCACCTGGAACCTGATGGGCCGGTACGAGCTCAGCCCCGACGTCAGCATCTATGCCCGGGTGGCGACGGGCTATCGTTCCGGCGGCTTCAACGCTTCCGACCCCACGCCGACGAACACCAGCAAGGTACCGGCCTTCGACGAGGAATCGGTCACGTCCTACGAGCTTGGTTTGAAGACCGAGCTGTTCGATCGCCGGCTCCGCCTCAACGTTGCCGGGTATTACAACACATATGACGGTCTCGCGATCGTGGTGCCGGTGCTGTCGAACAACGGCACGTTCCAGTCGCGCGTCACCAACGCTGGCAAGGTGAACTACACCGGGATCGAAGCGGACTTCGTCGCAGCGTTGAGTGACAACTTCTCGATCGACGGGTCAATTGGTTATGTCGATGTGAAGTACAAGGAATTCCTCGCCGGCCAGCCGGTCAACCCGGCCGATCCGGTGGTCAACATCGCCGACTTCGCCAAACCCACCTACACTTCGCCCTTCACCGCAAACATCGCCTTCAACGCGAGATTCCCGGTGGGATCGAACGGGATGGAGCTGCGTGCTCGCGTCGGCTACACCCACGAGGACGGTAAATACAGCTTCAGCAACAGCATCACCTCGCCTTTCAACGAACAGATCAGAGGCGACGACAGCGATATGGTCGATGCCCAGCTGGTGCTGGACAAGATCCCTCTCGCGCGCGGCGATGCACGGGTGATGATCTGGGGCAAGAACCTGACCGACGACAACAACCTGGTGCGCGGAATCGATTTCGGCCCGCTGGGTTATGCCGGGGGCATCTTCAACGACCCGCGGACCTACGGTGTAACGGTCGGGTTCGAGTTCTGACCACCACGCGCAGAACAGCTGAGGAGAGGGCCGGGGCGTCGATGCTCCGGCCCTCGTGTTTCGGCTGAGGGTCTGGAAGGCCCGCCGCCGCCCAGGTTCAGCTTGCGACCAGGCGACTGACCGCCTCGGCCGCTCCACGGATGGCACCCTCGATGTAGCCGACCCCGTTGCAATCGCCCACGGTTTCCACGTTGAACCCTTCGCTCCGCAGTTGCTCGGCCAGGACCAGGTCACCGCTTGCGCCCATGGCGACGATCACCTGATCGGCCCGCACCACGTGCGCCCTGCCCCTCGCATCGGTGAAGCTTACATCGCCCTTGCCGATGGCGATGTCCGTCGCCCCACCGTGGAGCGCAACCCCGTGCTCCGTCAGTTCCGCCAGCAGACGCATCCGGCGAACCAGCAGCAGTCCCTTGCCGAGGCGCGGAGCCGGTTCGATCACCGTGACCGTGCGGCCGCGATCGTGGAGAAACTCCGCCAGTTCGATCCCGACCAGTTCGCCACCGACGATGACGATGTTATCGCCCAACGGCATCCAAGCACGGGTGGCGGAACGGACGAAGTCCAGGTTGGCTGTCATGCCGGTTGCTGCGCCAATCTTCGTCGCCAGCCGGGTGGCAAGGCTGGTCTTACGCTTCAGTTCCACCGAGCCCTCGCCCAGCATGAGATTGCGCATGTCGTCGCCGCTGAAGACGTGGGGCTGGTCCGCACCGGCGATGGCAGGCATACTGCGCCGCGCACCGGTCGCGACAATCACCGCATCGGGTTCGAGCTCGCGCAGCAGCGCCGGAGTGGCCGTTGTTTCCAGACGGATCTCGACCGGAGATCGTTCGAGCTCGCGAACCAGCCAGTTCAGCAGGCGCTCGTTCGCCGGATAGGCCAGCGATGCGAAGCGCAGCGTCCCGCCCAGTCGCGCGCCCTGCTCGAACAGGGTCACACGTTGACCCGCCTCGCTCAGCCGCAGCGCAGCTTCCATGCCGCCGGGCCCGCCGCCGATCACGACGAACCGGCGGCCGGTCGTCCGGGCGTCAACGCGATCACATTCGAACCCGGTGTCGGGATTGACCGCGCAGCGCAGCGGCTCGCGCACATAGGCGGTCGAGACGCACGTGTAGCAATAAATGCAGGGGCGCACCCCTTCGGGCGCGTTGCCCGCCAGCTTGCGCGGGAGGTGGGGGTCTGCCAGCAGCTTGCGGCCCATGGCGAGGAAATCGTAGACGCCGGCACCGATATGGCGGTCGCCAGCCTCCGGTTCCACCCGGCCCGAGGCGATAACCGGCACGCCGACCGCCGCCTTGATTGCCTTGGCCGCCGGAACGTTGGTTTCCGGTTCGTGGGGAATGTTCGACGCCGAATGGAGCTTGCCCATCCCGGCATCGTGATAGGCGCTGACGGTGATCGCATCGACCCCGGCAGCCTCGACCATTCGGGCGGTCTGCAGTGCCAGGTCGAGCGTGATGCCTCCTTCCTTCCCGACCTCGACCGAGTCGAGCTTGACCCACAGCGGGAACGCGGGGCCGACCGCATCACGGACCGCGGCAATGACCCGCAGCAGCAGGCGGGCGCGGTTTTGCAGCGCACCGCCATATTCGTCGGTCCGGGTGTTCGTCTTGGGCGAAAGGAACGACGAAAGGAGATAGCCATGGCCGCCGTGCAGCTCGATGGCGTCGAACCCGGCTGCCTTCGCGCGCGCGGCTGCGGCCCCGAACTGCGCGACGACAGTATCGATGTCTTCACCGGTGAGCAGCCGGATGCCTGGCGCCTTGCCTGCGAAACCGACCATCTCCTCGGGCAGGAAGTAGTCGATGAAGTCGCCTTCGAACGGCGGGGGATGGCACGGTGCCCACAGCTCCTCGCCGAATGCGTCGGCGGAATAGCCGGCCACCAGCCCGCCATGGTGCAGCTGGGCGGCAATCCTGGCATCGTGGGCATGAACCCGTTCTGCCAGACGGGTGAGGCCAGGCAGAAACCGGTCATCCGAGATCGCTGTCTGGTTGGGCTGCACTGCCCCTGTCGGCCAGGCGACACCGGCAACCCCGGTGACGATCAGCCCCGCTCCGCCCCTCGCCTGCTCCTCGTGATAGGCAATCAGGCGTTCGCCAACGTGGCCGTCCGGCTCCGACAGGCTGACACCCATGGCCGTCACGAAGATGCGGTTGCGCAGCTCCAGATCGCCGATCCGGCCCGGTGAGAGCAGATGCGGAAAGGCCGTTCCTGCCTGTCGGGTCATCGTCCCTCCCCCCGGGCCAGCACCGGATAGTCGGTATATCCCTGTTCCTCGCCGGTATAGAGCCTCGCGTAATCAGGTTTCGCCAGAGGAGCGCCGGCGGCAATGCGTTCAACGAGGTCGGGGTTGGCGATGAACGCTCGGCCGAAGCTGACCGCATCGGCCCGGTCGGCTTCTATCAACGCGGCCGCGCTGTCAGGCTTCAGGTTGTTGTTGGCAATCACCGGCCCGCCGAACTCCGCGCCGAGCAGTCCGAGCGTGTCGAGACCGGGCAGCGCCATGTCGACAACGTGGAGGTAGGCAAGCCCGAGCTTGCTTGCGGCTGAAACGAAGGGAACGAACGTCGCAGCAGGCTCGGACGGGTCCATCCCATTATAAGGGTTCCCCGGCGAAATACGGAAGCCGACGCGGCCCGGCCCGACCGCCTCCGCCATGGCTTCGAGCACCATCAGCGGGAACCGGATCCGGTTTTCCGCCATGCCGCCATAGGCATCGGTGCGCTGGTTGCTGGCCGGGTTGAGGAACTGGTTGATCAGGTAGCCGCTGGCGCAATGCAGCTCGACCCCGTCCAATCCAGCCTCGATCGCGTTGCGGGCAGCCACGGCGAAACCCTCCGCCAGTGCCGGCAATTCCGAAGCCGACAGCGCCCGGGGCGTGGCGCAGTCCATCGGCGTACCGTCCGGCCCCGGCACCTGAACCGGACAGGCGACAGGCGAAGGAGCGATCACCTCCGCCTCGTATCCGCGATTGGCCGGAACCACCACGCGCCCGCAATGCATCAGTTGCATGACGATCCGCCCGCCTCGCGCATGAACCGCTGCCGCAATCCTGCGCCATCCCTCGACCTGCTGCGGCGAGTGAATCCCGGGCGTGCGCCAATACCCTTTGCCTGCGGGGCTCGGTTGGACCCCTTCGGTCACGATCAGCCCCGCACTGGACCGCTGGGCATAGTATTCTACCATCAGTGCGGTGGGGACATCGTCCGGCCCAGCCCGGTCGCGCGTCATGGGTGCCATGACGATCCGGTTCGCCAAGGCTATGTCACCGAGATGCACGGGAGTGAAAAGCGCGTCGTTCATGCGAGTTCTTCTGACTTGGTCGTTGATTGACCTGCGTTTGCGTTATGCTTTAAGCTATTCGCTACGCATATCAAGGAGTGGATGATGGCCTACGGATTCGAGGGCAAGGTTGCTTTGGTCACGGGTGCGAGCGGCGGGATCGGCCGGGCAACGGCCATCGGCTTCGCCGCAGCCGGCGCCTCGGTGGTCGTTTCCGACGTGGACGACGCTGGCGGGGATGAGACGGTCGCCCTCATCGAAACGGCTGGCGGCAAGGCGATCTACCAGCGCTGCAACGTGGCCGACGCGGGCGAGGTGAAGGCGCTGATCGCCGCCGCAATGACCACATTCGGCCGGCTCGACTTCGCGCACAACAATGCCGGCATCAACAACATGGGGGCCGACGAATACGATGATGCGGTATGGGACCGAGCCGTTGCCATCAACCTGTCGGGCGTGATGTACTGTATGCGCGAAGAGGCGGCTGTCATGCTGGATCAGGGCAAGGGCGCGATCGTGAACACCTCCTCGATCAACGGCCTCGTCGGCAATGGCGCGCAGCCGGGCTATACCGCGACCAAGCACGGCGTGATCGGCTTGACCCGCCACGGCGCGCTGCGCTGGGCCAAGGCGGGCATTCGGGTCAATGCCGTTTGCCCGGGCGTGATAGAAACCCCGATGACCGCGCCGCTGACCGCCAATCCCGAGATGAAGAAGCTGCTCGACGGCATGACCCCGATGGGCCGCATGGGGCGGGCGGACGAGATTGCCGCGGCGGTGCTGTGGCTCTGCTCCGATCAGGCTAGTTTCGTCACCGGGCATCCGCTGGTGGTGGACGGCGGCGCAACAGCGACCTGACCCGCCATCGATGACTGCGGAAGAAGACGGCCCGCCCCGGATCCCGGCAGCGGGCCCTTCCGCATTCCGGCTCGGTCGATTCAGGCAGCCGTGTCCCATGGAGCGGACTTGGTGCCGCGGGTGGTGTAGCGGCCGTTGACCCGCTTCTGGAAAATGCCGGCCTGCGCGCGCGGATTGTAGAACTGCTTGTACCAGATGCGGACCTTGTCGAACGGGCCGTCGCCGCGGACCATCATCGGGTGGATGCAGGGCCGCTTGTTGGCCCAGATCTCGAAATCCTGCGCGAAGGCGTCAACCCCCGCCTCTTCATAAGCCCGGGCAAGCGTCACATCATCCGCTGTCGGTTCAGCACTGTCGACCCTGACCATGAGGCCGTACCAGACCTTGATCACTCCGTCGTCGACAGGCGTGTGGGCAATCAGCATATGCGACGGGTTCGCGCCGACCATGACCGACTGAAGGATACCGGGTCCGGTGTACCAGGTGTCATTGGTCATTGGCTCGCCGCCGTCGGCAGCCAGGGTCTTGTGCCCGGCCGAAAGGATCTGGCGGCACACATGATCCTCGAACGCGTTTTCGAACGATTCCATCGCGATCGAGCCATGGACCGGCTCGAGGTGCGCCTTGTCGGCCATGTTGTCGACCACTTCCTGCGGATGGCAGTCAAGCTCGCCCAGTTCGCGCACGTTCCAGTTGACCCAGTGCGGCGCGTCGTAGCCCTCGAACGGCGGCAGGTCATAATCCGCCTCCTGGCCTTCCGGATCGTACCAGGTCCACAGGCAGCCGGCGCGCTCGACCAGTTTCCAGCTCTTCACGCAGGCCGATTTCGGGATCGGCGCAGGCGAATAGGGGATCTGATTGACCCGGCCATCCGGGCCGAACCGCCAGCCATGGTAGGGGCAGCGGATATTGTCCCCTTCGACATGCTCCCCATCCTTGACGACATAGGACGTGGTGTTGCGCGCCAGGTGGGTTCCCATGTGCGGGCAATAGGCCTCGATCATGAAGGCTTTGCCGCTCTGTCCGCCGCGGTAGATCACCATGTCTTCGCCGAAATAGCGGACTGCAACGGGTGTGGTGGTGATCTCGTCCGATCGGGCAACCATGAACCAGCCGCGCGGGTAGGTGAACTCGCCCAGCCCGTAGTCAGACGTGGTGGCCATCTCTCATCCCCTTCCTCGATTTGCCAGGACGATACGAGAATCGAAGACGATTCACAAGAGATTTACGAGAGGGTGTGCCTAGCGACATCATATTACACGTTATGCGTAGCGAATGCGGTGTAAGCCTTACGCATCGTCATCGTTGAGATCGAACCGCGCGCGATCAGCCTCGGTGATCCTCACCACGCGGGCGTTGTATTTGGTCGTCCGCACCGCAATCGATGTTTCGACATGATGTACCCCCGGCATGGCGAGAATCTGGTTCGATGCCAGTTCGAGCAGATCATCGAGCGTGTTGAACAGGCAGATCGCCAGCACGTTGAACCGGCCCATGGTGATCATGACCGCGTTGATCGACGGAAGTTCGGCGATTTTCTCCGCCACGTCACGCACGTCGCTGACGTTGACACCGACACCGATGAACGCCATCCGGGTGGTGTCCGCCAGCCCGAAGCTGGTAATTGCTGTGAACGAGATGAGGCCGTCCTGTTGCAGACGCTTGATCCTGCCTCGCACAGTGCCCTCGGTCACCCCCAGATCTATTGCGATCTTGCGGTTCGAGACCCGGGCATCGCGCGCAAGGATCTCGATCAGCTGGCGATCGAGTTCGTCCAGTTGCACGTCGCTCATTCGCCTTCCCTCGCCTCTATCGGGGCCACGTCGAACTTGTACTTGATGACATCGACCGCGATCGCCGGAACCATCGACCGGATCCCGGCGACCCGGGCGAATTTTTCCAGGAACAGCCGCGGCAGCTCGTCGATACTGCGCAGGACCACCAGCAGGTCGATATCGTAACGCCCGGTCACCAGGTGGGCGGCGAAGACCTCGGGAAACTGCGACAGTTCCTCCACCACGTCGGCGGCCGGTCGCCCGTCGACCTCGATCGCGACTTCCATCAGCACGTTGTAGCCGTGTGCCGAAAAGTCGGACACAGCCACCACCCGCAGCTTGTCCGCCTCCTCCATCCTGCGAATGCGGGCGGAGACGGTTGCCGCCGTCAGGCCGAGCGTGTTCGCGATCTGCTGGTTTGTGGCCCGTCCGTTGAGGCGCAGCTGCTCGACTATGGCGCGGTCGGCATCGTCGATGATGAAGTCGTCGCTCATGTCGTGCTGCAAACCCCCATGCGAGCGTCGCGTCAAGCGACCCGTACCACGAAGCAAGCTGTTTGGCGGTATCATCTAAATCCCGCAAGTTCCCGGCCGAACATTCGGCCAGAGAAACGCCTGGCGCTGCGCTGTTCGACCCACATGACTTCCAGCCGCCGATCGGAGAAGCGCCATTGTCCGCCCTCCAGCGCGTAGGCGTTGTGATACCGCATAGCGAACTCGAGCAGCGTGACCTCCCCGTTCTCGCCTTCGCCCGGCAGGATATGGCTCGCCACGCCTGTGGTGATGCCGGTCACTGCGCCATCGCTCGAGCGCTCGAAGGTCTGGTTGAAGACGTTGTGCATGGTCGCGGCGAAACTGCCCTCGACTTCGGCGATCATCCGCGCCCATCCCTCTGCCCCACGATAGCGGGCTCCCGGCTGGCCGTGCCCGCCGATCGCGCCATCCGCGGTGAAGATCGCGGTGAGAAGGGCAGCGTCGCGCGTGTCCACTGCCAGCCCGTAGCGAAACGCCAGGTCATGCAGTTCCTGCGGCGCGGTGAACGCCGCCATCAAGCCGATCCCGCCAGTCGCTCGCGGTCGCGCTCCAGCCGGCTGGCGGCAAGGAAGGCCAGCAGGCCAGCCGCGAATCCGACCGGCACGATCACGCTGAGCGCTAGGCGGAGCGAGTGAGCATCATCCCCGAAGGCTTGGCTGAGTGCGCCGGTCAGCCAGGGCCCGACGAAGTAGCCGAGCATGGTGGTGGCGGCGATGAACAGCGCAGTCGCACTGGCGCGGAAACGGACCGGCAGCATGTACTGCAGGGCGGCGAACAGACCGACCGACCAGCCCCCGCCCAACAGCCCGCAGGGGACGGCTAACCACTTCGCGGCAGAGAACGAGGGTGCCCAGATCGCCGCGATCACCAGCAGGGTCGCGGAAGCCAGAGCCAGCGCGGAGAGCATTGCGGGCCAGGCGCGGCTGCGCTGTGACAGCCGGTCGGATACCGCGCCGAAGCAGAGCATTCCGACAAGGCCGGCAAGGCCGAAGTTGACTGCAAACGCGGTCTTCGCCTCTACCGGGTCGATGGCATAGTTGCGGGCGAACAGTTCCGGCCCCCAATAGCCGAACGAGATGCCCGACAGCGCCCCGAGCCCGAAACCGAGCGACATGAGCACGAAGCTGGGCGTGCGGACGAGCAGGCCGACCAGCTCCATCAGCGGTATGGCCTGCTGCGGCTCAGCCCCTGCCTGACCCTCTCGTAGCGGCTCCCGCACCAGCAGCAGGGCCAGGAACCCCAGCACCACGCCCGGTATGCCGATCGCGAAGAATGCCATGCGCCAGCCGTGCTCGGCCGCGATCATCGGACCGCCGGCCTGACCGCCGATCTGGCCGATATAGGTGGCGAGACCCAGAATGGCGAAAGCGATGCCCCGCTTCTCCGGCTTGAAGTAGTCCGACAGCAGGGAATAGGCCGGGGCGACGAAGGCGGCCTCGCCGATGCCGACCGCCACCCGCGCAAGGGCGAGCGTGACAGGACCGGTCGCAAGGCCGGTCGCTGCCGTTGCCAGGCTCCACATCACGCACCCGGCGGCGATGATCCGGATCCGCGAGCTGCGGTCCGCAAGGCGGGCAAACGGAACCCCCATGACGATATAGAGCATTACGAAAGCCGGCCCCATCAACAGGCCCATGACGTTGTCGCCGACGCCGAACTCCTCCTTTATCGGCCCGACCAGCCCGGTCAGCAGATAGCGGTCCGCGAAGTTGAAGATGTAGATCACCAGCAGCGTGGCCAGGACGACCCAGGGGTTGGAGCGCAGTCGTGCCATCGTCATCAGTCCCGCTTGATCATGCCGCCGTTGACGTGCCAGACCTGCCCGTTGACCCACTCGCCATCGTCGGATGCGAGGAAAGCAACGGCGGCGGCGATGTCATCGCCGTGGCCGAGCCGCTTGTGCGGGACCGTCTTGAGCGCGGCTTCGACATAGTCTTCGGTCAGGTGCTGCTTGACCGCTTCGGTGAGCACCACCCCCGGGCAGATCCCGTTCGCGCGGATGCCCTTCTTGCCGTATTTGGCCGCGACGTGGCGGACCAGGGCGTGGATCGCGTTCTTGGTCATCGGATAGGCGACCTGGAATGCGTTGCCGCCGATCGCCGCGCCTGACGAGGTATAGATCATCGCTCCGCTGCCGCGCTCCAGCATGACCGGCAGTGCCGCCTGCGTTGCGAACATATGGCTCTTGGTGTTGATCGCGAACGAGCGGTCGAGGACCTCTTCCGGACAGTTGAGCGCGTCGATATCGCCCTCGGTTCCGCCGGCCAGATTGGAGTGGTAGAAATCGAGGCCGCCAAACTCCTCCAGCGCGGCCTGCACGATCGCTGTCTGCGAGGCGGCCCTGGTGCCATCGAGGTGGACGCCGATGGCCCTGCCTCCAGCGGCGCAAATGGCCTGTGCAGTGTCCTTGGCCCATTCCTCAGCGATGTCGCCGATCACCACGGCGGCACCTTCTTCGGCCAGGCGGCGAGCGGTGGCAGCGCCGATACCGCGACCCCCGCCTGCAACGACCCCGACCTTGCCCTTCAATCCGCGCATTCGCTCCCCCCCGATCCAGCTCCGGCAGCGCCGGCTATCTTCTGTCGATGGCCGGCTTGCGGCCGCTCCACGGCGCAGCCTGTTCAAGCTGGCCGGCAAGACGGAACAGCACGGCTTCCTCGCCATACCGGCCGATGAACATGGTCCCCAACGGCAAGCCTGCGCGAGACATCCCCAGCGGTACCGACATGGCTGGCTGTCCGGTCAGGTTGGCGAGCTGGCAGAACGGCGAGTAGACCGAAGCGCGCTGGCCCCATTCCTGGAAGTCGCAATCGGGCGTCAGGCTGATTCGCCCCAGCACGACCGGCGGGGCGGCCAGTGTCGGCATCAGGATCACGTCGAAGCGCTCCATGAACCGCGCCACCCGGACGGCTGCTTCCTGCAAGGTGTTGTTGGCCCGCACTGCATCCGTTGCGGAGAAGGATGCACCGAACTGCGCGAAGGCCAGGGTGACAGGCTCCAGCACGTCATCGCCGGGTGTGATGCCAAGCAGTCTTGCCCGGTCTGCAATATCGGCGGCCAAGGCCGGCCCGATCATGGCGAAGCTGGCCATGCCGAGGGCGGCGGCATCGAGATCCAGGCTCGCTTCCTCGACCTTGTGGCCGAGGCTTTCGCACAGGCTGGCAGCCGCGCGCGCCGCGTCCACACATTCCGGATCGACGGGGCTGCCAGAGATGGGCTGCGTCACCAGCGCGATGCGGATTTCGCCCGGCGGCCGACCGACTTCTCCCAGAAAGCCACCATCGGGTGCCGCAGGGGCACCATAGCGCGAGCCCGGCTCTGTTCCATGGGTGACATCGAGTATCGCTGCGGAATCGCGCACGCTACGGGTGACCGCATGATGGGTCGACAGCCCACCCCAGCCCTCCGTCCGCAGCGGCCCCATCGGCACGCGTCCGCGGCTGGGCTTCAGTCCGAACAGGCCGCAGCAGGAAGCCGGGATACGGATCGATCCGCCGCCGTCGGTTGCATGAGCAGCCGGCACTACACCTGCCGCGACTGCGGCTGCCGCACCGCCGGATGACCCGCCGGCGCTGTGGGCGGGGTTCCACGGGTTGCGGGTGTTGCCGGTCAGGCGGTTCTCTGTCGTGGGGGTCAGCCCATATTCGGGTGTTGTCGTCTTGCCGAAGATGACGAAGCCCGCCCGCCGATGTCGCTCGACCAGTTGCGATGTGGCAGCGGCGCGGTAGCCCCGGTAGAGCCGGCTGCCGCCTTCGGTCAGTTCCCCCGCAATATGGGTGTTGAGGTCCTTCAGCAGCCAGGGCACCCCGGTGAACGGCCCTTCGTGCAAGCCACGCGCGATCTCGGTTCGGCCGAAGTCATACAGCTTCTGGGCAAGAAAATTGAACCGGGGATTCATCGCCTCTGCTTCTGCGACAGCTGCCTCGAGCAGCTCGCCGGGCGAAACCTGGCGCTTGCGCACAAGTTGCGCCAGGCCCAGCGCATCGTGGGCCTGCAGCAGGTCGCCAGTTCCCGTCGCCGCCATGGCCCTTCCTCCTCCTGCCATACCCACGGCCGCAGCGGCTGCACCACCCGCCAGAACTCCGCGCCGCGTGACCACCGGTTCAGGCCGCCTGCTTCTGCGACGCCGGCACGCCATCGCCGGCCGCGTAGAAGCGCGAATAGAACTTGCGGAAATGCGGGATCGGTCCGTCACCGTCGCAGATGATCGGGTTGGGTTCGTACCGCATCCGGTCCCACACGACCTTGTCCTGGTCCAGCTGCTTGTTGACGTCCTTTATAATCGCCCTGGCCACCCCGGCCATCGGCCCCTCGGCCTGGCTCCTCGGCTGGGTGTAGCAATAGACCACCTGCAACTGGTCGAGCTCGACCGGGATGATGCAGGCGACCAGCAGGGTTTCGCAGATTCCGGTAAAGCGCACCCAAGCCTGCCCCGGCCCGACCGAGGATGCGGTGATCGCGCCATCGACCATGCCCTTCGGCGTGCCCATCTTCGCCCGGACCACCCCCGACCGGTCCCACTCGCCCCAGCTCATTTCCGCTGTCGGGATGTCGGCCGTTCCGTGGATGAACTTGAAATGGGCGAAATCCACGCCGTTCTCGGCCATGTTCTGCAAGCTGCCGAAAATCTTCCACTCGACGATGTCGTAAGAGGTCCAGTCCGGGTCGCTCGCTTCGGGAAGATGGACCACTTCGTACAGCGGTGCCTCATCGTGCGGATGGTACCACATCCACAGCCACTGGTTGGCTTCGCGGATGTGCCAGGTGCGGGTGCACTTGCGCCTGACCTGCGGTGGAATGGCGCGCGCGTAGGGTATCTCCTTGACGACACCTTCCTCGCCGTCATAGCGCCAGGCGTGGAACGGGCATTCGAGCAGGTTGCCATGCACCTTCCCGCCGTGGCCCATGTGCGCGCCCAGGTGCTTGCAATAGGCATCGACCATCCGCACCTCGCCGTCCTCGCCGCGCCACACGGCCACGTCGCGGGCGAAATAGCGGGCGGGCCTGACCTCGCCGACGGCGAGGTCCTTGGCCAACATGAAGGGGTACCACCCGAACGGAAAGCCGATGTCGAGATTGCGCTGCTCGACCGGCACGCGGTTGGCGATATCCGCCACGCGCCAGGCCTCGCGCTCCTCCTTACTCATCTTTTCCAGCACTTGCCAGACCGCGACGGGCGCGGTGCGGGCATCGGTTGCGGCTTGGGTCATGTCATTCTCCCCGGCTGTTCCGGATGGTGAGGTGGGGGGTGAAAAGGTTACAGCTTGAACACCCGCCGGGCGTTCTCGCGCAGGAATCTGGGCCAGACTTCGTCCTTCAGCGGCACGTTCTCCATGTCGGACATGATCCGATCCAGGCTGAGCCCCATCGGGAAGTATCCGGCATAGATGACCTTGTCGGCTCCGCGGGTGTTGGCGTAGTCGATGATCGCCTTGGGGTAATGCTTGGGCGCAAAGGCGCTGGTCGAGTAATAGAGGTTCGGCCACTTTAGCATCAGCTTCACGGCCAGGTCCTGCCACGGTTCAGCCCCGTGGCGCATCACGATCTTCAAGTCCGGGAAGAACCAGCACACCTCGTCGAGGTGCTCCACTTTCTGCGTGTCCATCGGAATGCGCGGGCCCGGAATGCCGACATTGAGGCAGATCGGAATGTCCAGCTCCACCGCGCAGGCGTAGAGCGGAAACATGTACTTGTGATTGATCGCGACCTGCGGCAGCGTGCCGGCCGGGAAGACGCTGATCGCCGACAGGCCGACTTCAGCGTGGACGCGCTTGATCCGGCGCACTTCCTCCATGCCCCCGTTGGGATCGCACGGCAGGTCGAAGAAGAAGCGATCGCCATAGAGCTCCTTCGCTCGCCGGGAAGTCTCGTTCTCGTTCCAGCCGACCAGGGCCTGGGCAATGCCGTGGCGATCCATCTGCTCGACGGTCCACCTGACATAGTCCTCGGCATGGCCGGTCTGCGGCACGTCCTTGAACATGTATTGGGCCGGCATGGAGAACTGCTGGAGAGTCTCGCTATCCTTGATCAGCGGGCGGAAAGCGCTGAACCAGTCGGAACGGTCCTCGGCCTCCGGAATGCCGAGCATACAGTCGATGATGCCGATGTCCTTGGGGAAACCCATCTCATCGTTCTCCGTAAAGGTTCGGCCAGGCGGCGCGCAGAGCGATCTTGTCGACCTTGCCGACGTGACTGCGCGGCAGCGCATCGGCGACGATTGCGACGTGACCCGGCGCCTTGTAGCGCGCCAGCCGCTCGCCGACCCAGGCTATCACCGCCGGTTCGCTGATGCTGTCGCCCTTGACCACGGCGACCAGCAACTCGCCTAGCCGCTCGTCAGGTATGCCGAACGCGGCGCACTCGCCCACCCCGGGCATCTCGCCCATGACCCGCTCGACCTCGGCGCAATAGATGTTTTCGCCGCCGGAGATGACCATGTCTTTCGCCCGGTCGACGATGAAAATGTATCCTTCTGCATCGACGTAGCCGATGTCTCCGGTGCGCAGCCAGCCGTCGTCGGTAAAGGCGGCTGCGGTTTCGTCCGGGCGGTTCCAGTACCCGGCCATGACCATCGCACCCTTGAGCTGGATCTCCCCGCTGGCCCCAGCCGGCGACACCGTGCCATCCGGGCCAACGATCCGCACCTGCGCCAAGGGCAGCACGCGCCCTGCCGAGGCGCGGTTGCGGAGGAAATCCTCGCCCACTGCCTGCGCCAGCGATCCCGAGGCTTCAGTCATGCCATATCCGGTACCCATCACCGCCTGCGGGCACGCAGCGCGGATCGCATCGAGCAGATTCACCGGAAGCGCCTGCCCGCCCGAGGCGATGTTGCGCAACGAGGACAGGTCCGCCTCATCGAGCCTCGCGCGGTGAAGAACATCCCACAGCATGGTGGGAACGGCGGCGAACATGGTGATTTTCTCTCTGGCGATCAGCCGCACAGCCTCCTGTGCGTCCCACCGGCGCATAATCACTACCTTGGACCCGGCGAACAGCGGCGACAGGAAAGCCGAGCCAAGGCCCGATATGTGGAACAAGGGATAGACCATGAGCACGGCCTGCTGCGGTATGTTCGCCATCAGCGTTTCCACCGGAATGCCATGCGCCCTGGACATGTTGTGCAGCACCATCACGCCCGACAGCTGCATCAGCATGAGGCCGGTAATCAGGCTGCGGTGGGTCAGCACCGCGCCCTTGACCCGGCCGGTCGTGCCCGAAGTGAACAGGATGGTTGCCGGATCGAGCGGCTGGGCCAGCCCGGGATCGGGCATCGTTCCGCCGCCGCCTTCCAACGGCCTCGTCAGGTCGAGCAGGCGCCCGCGATAACCGCCGTCCCGGATCAGCGCGGCGCGGCGGCTGTCGGCGAGGACCAGCGCCGGCGTGACATCGTCGATCATCGCCACCAGCTCAGCCGGAGAACCGCGGCTGTTCAGCAGCGCGGCAACGCCGCCCGCCTTGATGACCGCCATGAAGGCCACGACCCACTCGGCCCGGTTGCGCATACAGATCGCGACCCGGTCGCCCCGCGCGACGTGCAGCAACGGCACCAGCGCGTCGCGCCAGGCGAACACCTGCTCGAACGTCAGCCGCCGTTCTTCCCCGTCGGACGAGAAATCGACAAGAAAAGTCCTTTCACCATGCCGCCGGGCCTGCTCGATCATCAGGTTCAGGTCAGGCGCCGCTTTGGCGAACTGCAACAGGCCGTCGCGCTCCTCCAGCTCGAAGGGTGTGCCTCGGGCGGTTACCGCTGAGAAGACGGGGTCGATCTGGCTCATGCCGCGTCCGCCGCCACCTTGCGGGCCCAGCGGTGATCCTGCTTGCCCGCCGGCGACCGCTTGACTTCATCCACCCAGACCAGCGCCTTGGGCACCTTGTAGCCGGCGAGCCGCGCCGCGGTGAAGCCCTTGACCTCTTCGTAAGACGGACGGTCATGGCCGGGCCGCTGCGAGACCACCGCGACCACCCGTTCCCCCCAGCGATCATCCAGCTGACCCGCGACGACGGCATCGAAGATCGCCGGATGAGCCCGAAGCACCTCCTCAACCTCCTCCGGAAAGACCTTCTCGCCGCCAGTGTTGATGCAGGTCGATCCTCGGCCGAACACCGTGATCTTGCCGTCGGGATCGAGGCGCCCGGCATCGCCTGAAACGGCCCACAGCGTGCCGTCTATGCTGATGAAGGTCTCGGCTGTCTTCACCGGATCGTTGTAGTACCCGATCGGCGTGTGGCCGGTGCGGGCGATCAGCCCCGTCTCACCCACGGTGCCGATACGGCCGTCGACCACGATCTGCTGCTGGGCGTTGGCCGGGAGGCGCATGAGCCCTTCGCCCGACTTCTCTGCCTGGCCCGACATTCCCGTCTCGGAGGAACCAAGCCCGTCGCTGATCGCGGCTGAGGGCACCAGCGCCTTGAGGTCATCCTTGAGGTGCTGGGAGAATACCGCGCCGCCCGAACCCAGGTTGACCACGGCCGAGAGGTTCCACCGTCCGGGATTGTCGCGCAGCGCATCCCGCAAGGGGGTGGCCATGGCATCGCCGACAAACTGGATCAGGTTGGCCCCCTCGCGTTCGGCCAGATCGAGCGCCCGCTCGGCATCGAAGACGCGGCCTTCATCCAGCAGGATGGTGACGCCATTGAGCAGGGCGCTCCAGACCGCCCACATTGCCGCCATGTGCATCAGCGGCGCCAGCGGAAACAGCTTGAGCGGATAGCCGTCGCGGGCGCGGCTTACGATATCCCCCGGCTGGCCAAGCGGTCCGTGGGGATTGAAATAGCCGGCCCCTCCGGCACAGGCGAACAGGAACGCACGGTGCGGCCACATCACGCCCTTGGGCAAACCGGTGGTGCCGCCGGTGTAGCACAGGAGATAGTCGTCTTCGCTGCGCTCCCACGGCCCGCCGGCATCGTGCGCCACCAGTTCGGCGAAGGGCACTGACCCGCCAATGTCCGCACCGGAACCGTCATCGATTGCGACGGACACCTTGAGCTTCGGCACCTCGCCGCGCACCTCGCGCACGATCGGGCTGAACTCCGCCCCGTGGATCACTGCAGCACTGTCAGCATTGGCAAACAGGTAGCGCAGCTCGTCAGGCCGGTAGCGATAGTTCACGTTGTAAGGCACCGCGCCCAGCTTGCAGGCGGCAATGAACGCCTCGATATAGGCCGGGCTGTTGCAGAGGTAGAGGCCGACCGTGTCCCCGCGGCCGACCCCATGGGCGGCCAGGCCACTGGCGATCCGGTCGCACCGGTCATTCAGTTCGGAAAAGGTCAGCCGCTCGCTCCTGCCGATCACCGCCAGCCGGTCGGGAACCGTGCGGGCGACGGTTTCGAACAGGTCTGCGAGGTGGAACCGGCTGGACACCTCAGTAGACCGCCGCCGGGTTCTTCGGGCGCGGACTGCCCAGCATCTCGCGATAGGACGGCTTTTCCCGGCCACGGTCGGTTACGCCGAGTTCCTTCGCGATCTCAGCTCCGATCAGGGTCTGGCCGGAAAGCTCGTCACGATTGTGCGCCTTGCCGATGGCATCGATGATGTGGGCGGTGAACTCCGGGTTCTCAGCGGCATCGATGAAGCCCTCGTACTGCTCCGGGTTGGTCTTCTGGGCAATCAGCGAACGCTCCGTCACCAGCGGACCCATCCAGATCGAGACCGCAATCACCCCCGTGCCGCGCAGGTCGTGCTCCATGTCGTGGGCGAACTTGTCCACGCCCGCCTTCTGCGCGCCATAGGCGGGGCCATGCATATAGCACGAGCCCCCGAACGAGGACCCGAAGGCGATCGTGCCGGAGCCGTGCGCCACCATCATCCGCGCAGCGTGCCAGCTTGCCACATAGGCCGAACGCAAGCCGACATCGAGGATCTTCACCGCGTCGAGTTCCTTCTCCCAGAAGGGCTTCTTCTCGATCAGCTGGTGGTGGATGAAGGTGGCGTTGTTGACCAGAACGTCCAGCCGCCCCTGCTCGCGGGCAATCTGCTCGAACAACGCGGCGACCTGCGCATCGTCGGCGTGGTCGCACATCACTGCAATGCCCTTGCCCCCGGCGGCGGTCACTTCGGCAGCGGTTTCCGCCACCGTGCCGGGCAGGACCGATCCGTCCCAGCCGCGGGCATCGCCAGGCGTGGTCGTGCGGCCGGTGACATATACGGTATACCCGAGTTCACCGAACCCCTTGGCGATACCCCGACCCGCACCGCGACTTGCGCCCGTGACAAGGGCCACTCCGGCTGTCATGGATGAACTCTCCCGCGATTCGACGCAGTGCTGCGTTCTGAACGCAGTATACTAGGGTTTTGCGGACTTGGAAGCGTAATGTTTTACGCAAAACCCCTTTCGCGGCGAACAAGGCCCTTCATTCGCGTCGCCGCGCAGATCAGAACCGGTACTGACCAGTGGGGATAACGTCGATCGTGCCGCGATCGATGAAGCGGTCGCAACTCTCCATCATGCGGTCGAGATTGGCCTTGAACCGAACCGTGTCTCCCACCGCATCGAAGAACACGAACGGATCGGTCAGCGCCGCTTCAGGGAAGCACTCCTCGACAATCGCGACATAGGGAGGCGCGCCGTCGGTGATAGGGCGAACAAGAAGGTTCTGCACGTATTCGAAACTGGCCTGCGTCTCGATCGCCACGAGCGTGTGACAATCCTGCCAGAGTCGACGCCACTCCGACACGCTCAGCCGGCCCGGCAACGTGAGGAATGCCATCTGCGCCCAGCCTGAGGTGCGCTGACCGGGTTCTGCCGGATGCAGCGTGTTGGCGATGACCGTCGATTCCGCCACGACCCAGCCGTGCCACCGGATACAGGCCTGATCGAGTACTGCATCCACCGAGCCGCGGAGTATCGGATTGGCGCTCGGCAACCAGAACTGCGCCACCGCATCATGCTGCTGCCCGCCGCGTGACTGGCGCAGGGCGGAACCACGGTCGCTGATCGAGTCTTCCAGATTCAAACCAATACCGCGCGCGCCGGCGACCCGCAGCGCCGGCGGAAGCTCTGCCAGCAGCTGCGCGTTGAAGGCGGCGCGATCCGCCCCTTCTTCCATCCACAGCAGGCAGATCACCTTTTCCATCAGTCAAAGTTCGCCTGCCCGCCATCGAGCGGGATGGTCGCCCCGGTGAGATAGGCCATGTCGTCGCAGCAGAGCGCCGCCACCGCCCGGCCGATATCCTCCTCGAGCCTGCCGATCCGCCCAAGCGGAATGGTGCGGAAGAATGCTTCGGCCTCGTCCGGGTTGTTGGCGACCCACCACTTGAGGCCGGGGCTTTCGGCGTGCGGGGCGATGGTCAGAACGCGGATGCCCTGCCGGCCCCATTCCGCCGCCGCAGCCCGCGAAAGTGCCCGGATCGCCTGCTTGACCGCGCCGTACGCGCCATAACCTGCCATATCCCACCGGATGCCCGCGGACGAAGCGAGGTTGACGATTACGCCGCCCCCGCGCTTCACCATTTGCGGGTGGGCCAATTTCATCAGACGGAAGCTCGCCAACGGCCCGGACTCGAATCCGGCAAGGAAAGCCTCGTCGGTGACGTCCATCAGCTTGCCGTTGGGTACCTCCTGCGCATTGTTGACCAGGATATCGAGTCCGCCGAACCGTGCCGCCGTCTGCGCCACCATATCGGCAAGGCTCCCGGCGTCCTTGACATCGCCTGCAATCGCCAACGCCTCGCCCCCGCGCTCCGCCACCAGCGCGCAGGTCGCGTTCAACTTCGCCCCGGTACGGCCAGTGACCGCCACACTGGCACCTGCTGCTGCCAGAGCCAGGGCGATGCCCTGCCCCACCCCTTGCCCAGCGCCGGTTATCAGTGCCACTTTGCCGGAAAGATTGGCCATGCGCGTTCCTTGCCCGCGAGATTCGTAACGTGTTGTCTTCTTGATTACGCGTTAGGTTGACAGAGGGCGTGCACCCGGGTCAATTGCGTTTTGAAGAATCCCTGCGCGGGTGCGCGACAGGCAAAGCGAACGGGAGCGGGTATGAACCAGGATCTGACCGGCAAGGTCGCCATCGTGACGGGTGGGAGCGACGGAATCGGTTTCGCCACCGCCGCGTTGCTCGCCCGGCGAGGGGCGCAGGTGGTGATCTGCGGGCGGCGGCAGGAACTGCTCGAATCCGCCCGCAGCCGGATCGTGGGCGAAGGCGGCAAGGTCGAGGCCATCCAGCTGGACGTGACCGACTTCCCCGCGTTCGAGGCGCTGGTGGAGGACGTGGCCGCGCGCCACGGGCGGCTCGACATGCTGGTCAACAATGCGATGTCGACCCACTACGCGCCGATTTCCCGGCTGACCCTGGCGCACTGGCGCAAGGACTTCGCAGTGAACTGCGAGGCCGTGTTCGTCGGCACCAAGGCAGCGATGAAGATCATGGCGGTTCAGGGAAAAGGCTCGATCGTCAACATCAGCTCCACCACCGCACTGAGGGCGATGGCGAACTATTCCAGCTATTCGGCGTCGAAAGCGGCGCTGATCCAGTTCACGGCCGTGGCCGCAATGGAGGGCGCGCGGCAGGGCATCCGGGTGAACGCCATCGTTCCCGGCCAGGTCAACACCGCCGCCACGCTGGACTTCGCGTCCAAGGCCCCGGAACTTGCGGCCAAGACTGCCGAGGCCATCCCGATGGGCCGCGGCGGCGAGCCTGACGAACTCGCCGAGGCGATCGTGTTCATGCTGTCCGACGCGGCGAGCTACATCACCGGCGTCGCACTGCCGGTCGATGGCGGCAAGGCCGCCCAGCTCTACATACCGTCCTGAAGCGGGAAAGCAGCATCATGAGCGCCAACTGGGACAAGGAAGTCGATGTCCTCGTGGTCGGATCGGGCGCGGGCGGGATGCTGTCGGCACTGGTCGCAGCGAAGAACCACGCCGAGGTGCTGATCGTCGAGAAGGAAGCCCTGTGGGGCGGCACCTCTGCCACGTCGGGAGCCGGAATCTGGATTCCCGCCAGCGACCAGGCCGCCGAGGCCGGTTTTCACGACGAAGTGGAGGATGCCTTCACCTATGTCCGCGCGCTGTCGGCTGACAACGTGCCGGACGAAAACATCCGCGCCTATGTCGAGAACGCGGCGAAGATGCTGCGCTGGATGGGGGCGAACACCGAGATCGAATACCACGCCTTTCCCTATCCTGATTACCACGCCGAGAATCCTGGCGGATCGCCGACCGGATACCGCACGCATATGCCTCTGCCGCTCGATGGCCGGCGCCTGGGTGACGACGTTCGCACCTTGCGCTTCGCTTCGCCCGCGGCGTCTCTGTTCGGCTATCTCAACTGGCACTTCGACGAGACCTACATCCTGCTGTTTCGGGCCAAAGGATGGTGGTGGCACCTCGCCAGAAGCCTCATGCGTTACTGGTTCGACTGGCCGTTCCGCTTCACCTCGCGCAAGGATCGGCGGCTGACGCTGGGCAACGCGCTGGCCGGCGGGCTGCGGCTGGCGCTGAACGCAGCGAAAGTGCCGCTGTGGCTGGAAAGTCCCCTGGTCGAGCTGGTGGAGGAAGATGGCAAGGTCACTGGCGCAGTGATCCGCCACAGGGCGCGCGAACTGCGCGTGCGCGCCCGCAAGGGGGTGGTGCTGGCAGCCGGAGGCTTCGACAAGAACCAGGCCATGCGTGATGCTCACGCCCCGCTCTATCCCGATGCGCTCTATTCCGGCGGCACCAGCGGGAACACCGGTGACGCGATTCGCGCCGGGCAGACGCTGGGTGCGGACACGATGAACCTGCACTCGACCTGGGCCGCCCCGGTGTTCCACGTTCCAGGCGAGGATCGCGGGCGGCTGTGCACGATAGAGCGGGCGCTGCCCGGCAGCCTGATGATCAACCAGCGCGGCGAGCGTTACCTGAACGAGGCCGCGTCCTATCACGTGACGGGGCAGCAGATGGCGCGGCGTCAGCGCGAGCACGGCGACGCCAGCCCCAGCTGGTTCGTGTTCGACCACGCCTATCGTCATTCCTATCCCGTCGGCCCGGTCTATCCGCTGGTGCCCGACTGGGCGCAGAACGGCATGGTCAAGACCATCCTCAAGAAGGGCCGCACCATTGCCGAGCTGGCAGAGGCCATGGGCGTCGATCCGGTAAGGCTTGAGACCACCGTGGCGCGCTACAACCAGCACGCAGCCCATGGTGAGGACCCCGATTTCCATCGCGGCGAAGCGGCCTACGACAAGATGTACGGCGACCCGCGCGTGGCGCCCAATCCCTGCCTGCGCCCGCTCGACAAGGGGCCCTTCTACGCCATGCCGATCTATCCGGGCGACATTGGCACCAACGGCGGACTGAAAACGGATGCGCGGGCGCGGGTGCTGGACAGGAAAGGCAAGCCGATCCCAGGCCTCTACGCCATCGGCAACTGCGCCGCATCGGCCATGGGCGAAAGCTACCCCGGAGCGGGCGTCACCATCGGCCCGGCCCTGACCTTCGGCTACCTCGCCGCCAACGACATGACCGGGACCAACGCGCCGTGAGCGGGCGATTGGCAGGGCGCGGGGCGATCGTGACCGGAGCCGGCCGGGGGATCGGCGCAGCGGTCGTGCGGCGGTTGATCGACGAAGGGGCGCAGGTGGCGGCGCTCGATCTCGACCGGGATGCAGCGGAAAACAGCGGCGCATCGCTCGCGCTTGCCTGCGATGTCGCCGATTCCCGCTCGGTCGCGTCGGCCATTCGAGCGGCACGCGCGGCTTTCGGCCGGCTCGACATCGCAGTCAGCAATGCCGGCATCGGCAGGGCCGCCCGCGACGGCTCCGACGAGTTCTACGCTGCTATGGCGCAGCGCAATGCCGAACTTGCCGAGCATGGGCGCTCTGACGTGATCGTGGACCAGCTCATTCACATGGAGGATGACGGCTGGGCAGGCGTACTCGCGGTCAACCTGAACGGCACGTTCTACGTCTGCCGCGAGTTCGCACGCGTGCTGGCGCAGGATGGCAGTCCGGGCACGATCATCAATGTAAGCTCGACGAGCGCCCAGTCCGGCGAAGGAAGCGCCCATTATTGCGCCAGCAAGGCGGCGGTCATCGGCTTGACGCGCCAGCTCGCCCGCGAACTGGCTCCGCGCCGAATCCGGGTCAATGCCGTAGCTCCCGGCCCGACAAACACGCCGGTCATGCAGGGCATCCCGAAGGAATGGATCGCGTCGATGGAAGCAGCGATCCCGCTCGGCCGGATGGCTGACCCGGCGGAAATCGCCGCGAGCATCGCCTTCCTCGCAAGCGACGATGCCGCTTACGTGAACGGGTCGGTGCTCGTCGCCAACGGAGCCAGCTACTACTTCTAGTCCGCCCGGACCTTCACTCTGGGAGGTGCTGCGCCTCGACGCATGGCGCTCAGGAAGCCTTCCAGCGGAGCCGGCTCCGCCACCGGGCCGCCGTGATCGCCTTCGCGCGCCCAGAACTCGGCGTAGCTGGGGAAGAGCTTGTGGAAGTTGCCCTCCACCCACTCCGTGTCCGGCCAGCGCATCTTGTTCGCCCCTACCGGCGGCTTGTTGAGGTCGGTCGCGTACCAGTAGAGCGGCAGGCGGCGAGCGAAGTACCAGCGACCGTCCTGGCGGACATAGTCGTCGACGTACATCATCTGCATGATGACCCACTCGTCCGCCCCGCCAGCAACCGGAGTCTCGTGCTCGTTCTTGGAATAGACCACGCCGTGGGCATGGTCGGGATCGTCAAACTCGATCACGTGACCGCCAATGTGGTGGCTGGTGCCGGTGAAGGGGGAGCGCAGGGTGCGATCCATGTAGGCGCGCAGGGCCAGTCGCCCGCTGGCGTCCCTGCCCACCCGCACGTCGGCCGGAAACAGGCCGACCATGGCATCCATGTCGCGCATGTCGAGCGCGAGGGCATACTTGGCAGGCAACTGGCGGATCGCGTCGAGCGATTCCAGCCGGTCAATGCGCGCTTCGAGTGTTGTCATCGCCGATTTCCTGATCCTGAGCGATCCGCTCCACCACAGGCGGAGCATAGTTGCCTTCAAGCGCCTCTTTTCGAGGCAGGTACATGCGAAGCACGATATGGAACGGCGTGGCGGGTACGGGCAGCCAATTGGCTTGCCCCTCGGGCGGAGGGGTGGCCGAGAGATAAAGGCTGAGCGAGCCATCGCTGTCGTGCACCAGCCCCGGGGTGCGGTCGCCTATCGTGTAGCGCTCAATAGCGTTCGGCACGAGCTGGGATGTTGCCCGGTCGTATGCCGTCAGCGACCAGAAGGCATCGACCGGAGGAAGCGCGCCGCGCGCAAAGCGGACACGGTATCGCTTCGTGCCGTCGAGCGGCTCGCCCCGATCATCGGTCACGGCGGCCGGGTAGATCGATTCAGCCGGATCGTTGACGTAGCCACCCCTGGCCGCTTCTGCCCGCAACAGGTAGTCAAATCCCGGGTCGGCAATATCGGCCGACCACATCCACCCGTTGCGGACGTGAGTCGGAGTAAACCCCCTGCGGGACAGCACACCTGGACCAGCCGCCAGCGCGCAGCCCAGCCCCAGCCTCTGCCCATCCGACAAACCATTTGCATCGAACGCCACGCGGGGGCCGAACCCGGCCTGATCGAACAGCGCCATCAGCGCATCTTCGCCCTCACGGATCGGCACGCTGCCCAGCGCCTGGTTGAGCAAGGCGAAGAACTGGAGGCTCTCCATCGGGCGCAGCGGGGCGGCTTCGCTGACCGCCGGGCCGGCCTTCCCCACCAAGCGGATGGCGTCGGCAAGCGCACGGGCGCGCTCCAGGTCGTCGCCTGCGACTGCCAACACGCGGCCCAGCATCCAAACCGTGTCGGTCTCCAGCCGGACGACGTCGGCCCCGGCCGGCGCGGTACCGCCGGGGCCGATCAGCGCATAGCGGCGTGCCTCGCCGCTATTGGTACGGGTGCCGATGTGCACCGGCCGGCCGTAGAGATCCATGAAGGCCAATGTGTAATACCGTTTGCCCATCGCGGGCACATCGAGCATGACCGGGCCCTGCGACAGGTCGAGCCAGGCGTTGAGATAGAGCGTATCGGCGTTCGCCGCGCGCAGTTGACCCTGCACGTCGGCCGTCAGCAGGTGGGGATAGATCGCCAGTGTGTTGACTGGCGCTGCAACGGGCTGGGCAGGCGAGACACGGCGAGTCTCATTGTGTCGCTGCTTGAGCAGGTCGACCATGGGATACCCATAGACATAAGCCTGGAGCCCGATCGAACGCGCCAGCTCTGCTTCTGGATCACCAGATGCGGCCCGGCACTGCTCGGCGTTCGGAAGTTCTGCGGCCATGGCCGCCAGAAGGATCAGCATCCTCACTCCACTGCGTATCATCGACCTATCTGCGCTACGATAACACGTATTGAATTGCCTTAGAAGCTGGTTTCGCGTAATCGAGTCGGATAACGACTACGCATGAGTTTCAACGCGTGGCTGCACGGGGGGAGAGGATAGATGAAGTCACTGTTTGCTTGCGCGTCGCTGGGCTCCATGGTCCTGTCGCTTGCCAGCCCCGCGCTCGCGCAGGACAGCGCAGCGGGCGACGACGGCGGCGACGGGCTTGGCGTTATTGTCGTGACCGCCCAGAAGCGCAGCGAAAACATCCAGGACGTGCCGATCGCGATTTCGGCGGTCGGCTCCGAGTTCCTCGAAAGCCGCGGCATCGATTCCATCGACAAGCTGGGAACCATCGCGCCCAACGTGAAGATCGAGCGCGCCCCGGCATCGAAGTCGATTTCGCAGATCGCCATCCGCGGTTCGGTGACGATCAACCCCGCGATCACCTGGGAGCCGGCGGTGGGCCTCTATCTCGACGGGGTCTATATCGCCAAGGCGCAGGGTTCGATCTTCGACGTTGCCGATCTTGAACGGATCGAGGTGCTGCGCGGGCCCCAGGGAACGCTCTACGGCCGCAACGCGCTGGCTGGCGCGGTCAACCTGATCACGAAGAAGCCGAGCGGCGAGGCGGGGGGCCTGGCCGAAGTGACTTACGGAAGCTTCGACGAGGTGCGCCTGCGCGGTGTGCTCGACCTGCCGCAGATGGGCGCATTCTCCGCGAAGGTTTCGGGCCAGTACCGCAAGCGCGACGGCCTGATCGACTTGGCGCCGGGCAATCCGTCCGGCCGCATGAGCACGGACTCGATCGATTCCGGCAGCTTCATGGTCCAGCTACGGGGGGAAATCGCCGACAACTTCACGGCCGACTACACCTACGATTATTCGAAGATGAGCCAGACTCCGCCATTCTCGCAGTTGCTGCGGGTCAATCGCAACGGCGATCCGCGCGACATCTTCGATCCCGACGGCCCCAGCTATGCCTTCGGCGGCGCGTTCTTCCCGCTCGATACCATTGCCAACCCGGAGCGAGTGACCAGCGCCTCGATCGATGCGCCGGCCTACGAACGATCGCGCAGCTACGGCCACGCCCTCACGCTGACCCTTGGTCTGGGGGATGCAGAACTGAAATCGATCACCGCCTACCGCGACCTCGCCTGGGCCGACGGGCTGGATCTCGATGGCTCCCCCTTTCCGGTCGCCTTCACCCAGCGCATTTCGGACTACAACGCCTTCAGCCAGGAACTGCAGCTGACCGGGGAGGCCTTTGGCAGAGCCCTCAGCTACGTGATCGGCGGTTTCTACTTCGACGAGAAGGCGGAAACCCTGAACCCGCAGACCTATTTCGGCGGTGGGGTCGATCTCGATTCCAATTACGGTTCGAACACCGAAGCGATCGCGCTCTACGCCCAGCTCGATTACCGCCTGACCGAGGCGCTCAAACTCACGCTTGGCGCACGCTACACGCACGAGACCAAGGACATCAGCCGGTTCTTCCGGGTCAACTTCGACCCCGCCAACGGCATCACCACGCCGCTGGTGGTGGCGGACCTGCCCTACGGCAGCATTCCCGATGCAAGCTACAACGACTTCTCGCCCGCGGTGACACTCGCCTACCAGGCTTCGGACGACCTCAATCTCTACGCACGGTTCGCGCGCGGCTTCAAATCGGGGGGGTTCAACGGCGAGACCAACGTGTTCGCCGCGCCCACCCCGGCCTGCCCCAGCGGCGCGCTGGAGCTGTGCGCACCCTATCGGCCGGAAAAGGTCGACAGCTACGAAATCGGCCTCAAGAGCCAACTGCTCGATAACCGGGTGATCCTCAACATCGCTGCCTTCCGCGATGAGCGCAAGGATATGCAGCTGTCAGTCTTCACCGCCACCACCGGCGCTGCATCGATCATTCAGAACGCCGCGGCGGCGCGAATCCAGGGGCTCGAGTTCGAGACCGTGATCCGGCCGTTCGATGCGCTGACCATCAACGCCTCGCTTGCCTTGCTCGATTCCAAGTACAAGAGCTTCATCGACGGAGGGGTGGATGTGTCGAACAACAGGGCTTTCCCTCATGCGCCCAAAGCCACCGCGGCAGTGGGGCTGGACTGGCGGGTGGTCGAGCGCGACTGGGGACGGCTCAACCTCTACGCCGACCTCAGCTATTCGTCGAAATACTACACTTTCCCCTATGCGCTGACTGCACCCACCCCGTCCGACCAGGTGGCAGGCTCGAGCCAGTCACCCGGGCGCACCCTGATCAACATGCGCGCGACGGTCGCCGAGATTCCGCTCAGCGGCGTGGAGGCGGATCTCTCGGTCTTCGTGCGCAACCTGACCAGGGAAGACAGTCCGTCCAACTTCATCGACTTCGGCCCCGGTTTCGGCGGGATCCTGCTCGGCTACTTCCCCGAGCCGCGCACTTTCGGTGTCACCGCCGGCGTCCGGTTCTGATTTGGCCATGCTGTCGCTCGAACAGCGGCTGCGACGGCTCGAGGATGACCGGGCGATCCGCGATCTCAAGGCCCGCTACCTGCGCGCCTGCGATGCGAAGGACCCGGCAAGTGTGCGCGATTGCCTGGTCCCTCATGACCCGGTGATTGCGTATGACGGCTTTCCCGCGTTCGACGACCGCGATGATTTCGTGGCGGTCTTCGCCCGGATGGGGTGCGTGCCCGGGGTATTCGACATCCATCACGGCGCCAACGGCATCGTCACCTTCGATGCGGCTGACCGCGCCACCGGCCAATGGTCGCTGTTGTTCCACACCATCAATCTCACCAGCCGCACGCTGATGCAGATGGGGGTGGAGTACGACGACATCTACGTGAAGCAGGACGGACGCTGGTGGATCGCGGAGACCCGTTCTCGGCGCCAGTCCTGCCTGATCCACAAGGTCGACGAAGCAGGGCGGCCGACCGTGACGGTGATGGGCGATCCGCCCGCAACATTCGGCTGAGGGAGAGCGGCAATGCGGTTCGCCGGCAAACGGGTTCTGGTGACAGGCGCGGCATCGGGCATCGGCCGGGCTACCGCGCTGCTGCTGGCCCGCGAAGGCGCGCAAGTCACCCTTGGCGACATCAACGAAGCGGGTCTCGCCGAAACAGCGGCGATGATCGGTGATTCCGCGCGCGCTGTTCCTTACGATGCCGAGAACCATTCGTCGTGCCGCGCGCTGGTCGATGCTGCTGCGCAGGACGGCCTCGATGTGCTGTGCAACGTCGCCGGGATGCTCAAGTGGGGACCGAGCGAGAGCTTCGCTGTCGAGGACTTCGAACGGATCCTGCGCATCAACACCACCAGTGCGTTCGTGCTGTGCCAGGCCGCGATACCGCACCTCGTGTCCAGCAGGGGCAACGTGGTCAACATCGGCTCGACTTCGGGTCTGCGAGGAATGATCTACACCGCCGCCTATTGCGCGTCGAAGCACGCGGTGGTGGGGATGACAACGGCGCTCGCGGCCGAATACGCGGCACAGGGTGTGCGGGTGAATGCGGTCTGCCCCGGCCATGTAATCACTCCGATGACGCAACAGGCACCGCCGCAGGGGGATATCGACTGGGACATGGTCATGCGCGGAATGCCCAAGCTGGTCGATGGCAGCTGCGCGCCGGAGGACATTGCCGAAGCGGTTGCCTGGCTGGCATCCGACACGGCCCGCAAGGCAACCGGAACAGTGCTTGTGGTCGATGGCGGCCAGTTGGTAAGCTGACCCGAACGAATGGGAGACGAGGATGAACGCCTTGCAGGCGCAACTGATGTCGAAGCACGTCGGCTGCGAGATAAGCGGTGTGCAACTCGCCACCGCCAGCGACAGCCAGATTGCGCAGATCAGGGAACTGCTGGCCGAGCGCGGCCTGGTGGTGTTCCGCGATCAGGATCTTGCGGAAGCGGACCATATCGCCTTTGCCCGCCGCATCGGACCGATCGTGATCAACAACTATTTTCCCGAAAATGGCGGCTATCCCGAGATTGCCGAAGTGCGCAAAAGCGAGACTCAGCTCGCCAATATCGGCGGCGGGTGGCACACCGATCACAGCTATGACGAGGTGCCGGCGATGGGGTCGATCCTGGTCGCGCGCGAACTTCCGCCCACCGGCGGCGATACGCTGTTCGCCAGCATGGCGGCAGCATACGATTCCCTGTCGAAAGGGTTGCAGGCGACACTGGAGACCTTGCGGGCGGTCCACACTGCCGACCACATTTATGGCCCCGACGGGTTCCTGTCCAATTCCGACCAGGGCGCGGACCTGAAGGGTCGGGACCTGAAGACTCGCGCGGTGCACCCCCTGATCATCCGCCACCCCGAGACCGGCCAGAAGCTGCTCTACGTCAATTCGGCCTTCACCACTCATATCGAGGGCTGGACCCGCGACGAGAGCCTCGCTCTGCTGACCTATCTCTATGGCGTCGGTATGCGCGAGGAGTTCCAGTGCCGCCTGCAATGGCGGCCCGGAACAGTGGCGATGTGGGACAACCGCTCCACCTGGCACTACGCGCTCAACGACTACCACGGGCACCGGCGATTGATGCACCGGATCACGATCGAGGGGGTGCCGCTCCACTGACCGCAAACAGCGCGCGGGCAGCGCCCCTGCCGTCGAGCAAGGCATTGTCGCGTCTGGCTGCGCGCCAGCCCGCGCCGGTTCGCACGAGCTGCCAGCGGTTGGCGGCGACGCGCACCGCGCCCCATCCGTCGGGGTTCTGGCGAAAGACGACGCTGTGGCACAGCGCCTCGGCCCGGTCGGTATCAAGGGAGATGGCCGGGGCGGAAAGCACATGGGCGCAGCCGTCCGCCATCAGTTGCTGATGCACCGGGCCTTCGATGAGCGCCGCGATGGCGGCATGGCCTCGCGCCTCGGCAAACCCGTCGACCGCATAGATCCCGTCGCTGGTCCACAAGGCTGCAACCGCAGCCGCATCCCCGGCATCGGCTAGCGGACCATAGCGGGCCAGGAGATCACGGATCTGCTCGCGGTCTTCCAGCGCCCGGAGCCGCTGGTCGAGTGCATCAGCCATGCGCGGCCGCGCGACCCGCCTGCCGGCCGAAGAAAGTGCAGTCAGCCAGGCTCATGCCGGATGAATAGCCGTGCCCCCAGGCGGGCAGGCCGCTGGTGCAGCGCCCGGCTGCGTAAAGGCCCGGGATCGCCGCCCCGCTCCGGTCAAGCACTTCGCCATCGGTCGAGGTGTGCAGGCCACCGAGAGTGAAGTAGCTGAAGTAGCTCGCCTGAAAATCGAGTTCGAGCGCGACGAACGGTGCCTGATCGAGGGGCGCGAGGATTGGCTGGCGCTTGTCGAACAGCGGGTCGCGCCCGTCGCGGGCGTGAGCGTTGTAGAATGCCATGGTCGCGCTGAGCGTGCCCTGCGCCATCTCCAGCTCTGCCTCGACCTCTTCCCAGGTCTCGCCCGTGCCGGCGATGCTCATCCGGGCGAAATCCATCGGCTGGACGAAGTGCGCACTGTCGAGCAGCAGATAGACCTTGCCCCCCGGCTGGTCGACCGCACAGCGACTGACCCGCCCGTGATAGCAATCCTCATTGATGAAGCGCTGGCCACGAACGTTGACGAACACCCCGTTGGCGTGGCTTTCCGGCATGGTCCACGGACAGGTGGTGAAGAACTGGTCCATATGGATCGCCTCCCCACCCGCGCCCATCCCCAGCAGGATGCCGCTGCCGTCGTCCTTGTCGCCGATCGGGTCATTGAGCTTGAAGGTGTCGGGGCAATGCTTGCGCCGCAGCTCCTCGTTGAACACGAACCCGCCGGTGGCGAGCACCACGCCCTTGCTGGCCCGGACGAAGCGCGGCTGATTACCGATCCGGACAACCACGCCGACAATGCGGCCCTGATCCTCGATCAGCGCAAGGGCTCGGGCGTCAAGGACGATGTCGACATCCCGTGCACGCGCGCTCGCCTCCAGGATGTCGACCAGCGGACGCCCCCCGCCCCAGCCCTGATGCTGAATCACGTGCCCGCGCGGTGCCGGCGTGGCGATGTCGCAAAAAGGGGCCGCAGCCTCGCTGCCCGACCAGATCAGCGTGCTGTCATCGATCGGCTCGATATGCTTTCCCGGCAGGTAGTTGCCACGATAGGGTACGCCCTGCGCTTTCAGCCAGGCGTAGTGGCTGAGGGCGTTGCGCCCGTAGAGATCGCACTTCGCCTCGTCCACGCAAGGGCCGCCCGCCGCTTTGAGGTAGGCGGTGAAATCCTCGGTGCTGTCTGCGAACCCGGCGGCGCGCTGAGCATCGGTGCCGCCTCCGCCGCCGATGTAGATCTCACCGCCGGACAGCCCCGACGCACCGCCGCTGCCAGAGTTCCGCTCGAACAGCATGACCCTGGCTCCGGCTTGGGCGGCCTCGATGGCCGCGCAGGCCCCGGCGGCGCCAAAGCCGATCACGGCGACCTCGGTTTCGAAGTCCCACTGCTCGACAGCGTTGGCCGGAAAGGGCCGATGCAGCGAAATCTCAGCCATCGACGCCTTGTGCCTTGAGCATGTCGAGCGCGACGTCGACGATCATGTCTTCCTGACCGCCGACCATCTTGCGGCGCCCCAGTTCAACCAGGATGGCGCGAGTGTCGAGACCGTAGTCCGCCGCCGCCTTTTCGGCATGACGCAGGAAGGAGGAATAGACCCCCGCATAGCCGAGGCTGAGCGTCTCACGGTCAACCCGCACCGGGCGATCCTGCAGCGGACGGACGAGATCTTCCGCTGCGTCCATCAGCGCCATCACGTCGCAGCCGTGGTTCCAGCCTTTCCGGTCGGCGGCCGCGATGAACACCTCAAGCGGGGCATTCCCCGCCCCTGCTCCCATCCCGGCGAGCGAAGCGTCGATCCGCACTGCACCGTACTGGGCCGCGACGATCGAATTGGCCACACCGAGGCCGAGATTGTGGTGTGCGTGCATTCCGCGCTGGGTTTGAGGCTTCAGCACGCGGTCATAAGCCTCAAGCCGCTCGCGCACCCCGTCCATGTCGAGCGCCCCGCCGCTGTCGGTGACATAGACGCACTGCGCGCCATAGCTTTCCATCAGCAGGGCCTGGCCCGCCAGCGCCTCCGCGTCGATCATGTGGCTCATCATCAGGAAGCCCGACACGTCCATCCCTAGGTCGCGGGCTATGCCGATGTGCTGCCTCGACACATCAGCCTCGGTGCAGTGGGTCGCCACCCGCACTGACCGCACGCCGACGTCGTAGGCGCGACGCAGTTCGTCTACGGTGCCGACACCGGGCAGGATCAGCGTAGTCAGCACGCTGCGTTGCAGCACTTCGGCCACTGCCTCCAGCCATTCCCAGTCGGTGTGCGCGCCGAAGCCGTAGTTGAAGCTCATCCCCGACAAGCCGTCGCCGTGGGCGACCTCGATCGCGTTCACACCGGCGGCATCAAGAGCAGCAGCGATCCGGCGTACGTGATCGACGCTGTACATATGGCGTATGGCGTGCATCCCATCGCGCAGGGTCACGTCCTGGATATAGAGGGCATCGCCTTTCTCGACATCGAAGCTCATGCGGCTATCCTCTCGGCAATCAGCTCGCCGGTCGCCTTGGCGGCAGCGGTCATGATGTCGAGGTTGCCTGAATAGCTGGGCAGGTAGTCGCCCGCGCCCTCCACTTCGAGCAGGATCATGGTCTTGATGCCGGTAAACTCGCCCATCCCGGGGATCCTGAGCGGATTGTTGTCCCCGAACCGTTCGAACTGAACCTGCTGCTTCAGACGATAGCCCGGAACATAGGCCTGTACCTTTGCTACCATTGCTTCAACCGAAGCCCGGATCGTGTCCTCGTTCGCGCCCTCCGACAGCGTGAACACGGTGTCGCGCATGATCATCGGCGGCTCGGCGGGATTGAGGATGATGATCGCCTTGCCCCGCGTTGCTCCGCCGACCGCCTCGATCGCGCGGGCGGTTGTGCGGGTGAATTCGTCGATGTTCGCCCGTGTTCCCGGTCCGGCAGAGCGCGAGGAAACCGAAGCGACGATCTCGGCATAGTGCACCTTGGCAACCTGGCTGACCGCCGCCACCATCGGGATCGTGGCCTGCCCGCCGCAGGTGACCATGTTGACATTGGGCGCATCAAGGTGCGCTTCCATGTTGACTGGCGGAACGGTGAACGGCCCGATAGCGGCGGGCGTGAGATCGACCACGCGGATACCGTCGGCGCGCAGCGCCTCGTCATGAAGTTGGTGCGCGTAGGCGCTCGTCGCATCGAACGCGATGCGAATGTCCTTGTAGCATTCGAGCGCCTTGAGCCCCTCGATCCCGCCATGGGTGGTGGCGACGCCGTGCTCGCGCGCCATCGCCAGCCCCTCGCTCGCCGGATCGATCCCGACCACGGCGGCCAGCTCCATGTTCTGCGGATACTTGAGCATCTTGATCATCAGATCGGTGCCGATGTTGCCCGAGCCGATTATCGCGGCCTTCACCTTGACCATTGCTTTCCCTCAGATAAAGCGCGCGGTGCAGGTGCCCACGCCATGCAGTTCCATCTCGAACACGTCACCCGCCACCGCCGGCTCCAGCGGCACCAGCGATCCAGACAGGATCACATCCCCGGCATCGAGCGTGACGCCATACTGGCCAAGCGTATTCGCAAGCCACGCAACGGCTTGCGCAGGATCGCCCTGCACTGCCGAGCCCAGGCCTTCCGACAAAGGCTGCCCATTCTTGGTGACTGTCACCCTGAGGCGGGGCAAGTCATGCGCACGCGGATCAGCACGCGCCGCTCCCAGCACGAACACGCCGCAACTGGCATTGTCTGCCACGGTGTCGACGATACCGATCTCCCAGTCGCGGATCCGGCTATCGACAACCTCGAAGCAGGGAACGATGGCGTCGGTTGCGGCGATGACCTGTTCGGCCGTGACCCCCGGCCCGGTGAGGCAGTGTCGCAGGATGAAGGCGATCTCCGCCTCCGCGCGCGGGGCGATCAGGCGGCGCTGTTCGATGTCGATGGCATCGCCGACGTGCATCCAGTCGGTCAAGAACCCGAAATCGGGCTGATGCACCCCCAGCATATCCTGCACCGCCTTGCTGGTGACGCCGATCTTCTTGCCGACCACCCGTTCTCCATCAGCCAGCCGGCGGGCGAGGAAATCGAGGCTGATGGCATAGGCATCATCGATGGTGAGCGAGCGATCACGCTCGCTGAGCGGCTGGACTGTGTGCCTTCCACGCAGGGCGCGATAGAGCTCTTCGCCGTGCAAGGCGGCACGTTCGATGCGGCTCACAGGTAGCCTCCATCCTGATAGACAAGCGGGTCGACCGTGTCGCTCACCTGCGCCCGGATCACCCGCGCGATCACGATGCTGTGGGTGCCGTAAGCGAGCATCGCGTCGATGACGCATTCAAGCCGCGCTTGCGCATCAGCCAGCGCGGGAAGACCATTCGCCCCGTCATGCCAGTCGCCGACCTTGAAGCGGTCCTCGCGCGGAATGCCGCCGCCGAACGCCATGGAGACATCGCGGTGGTGCCGGGCCAGCAGGTTGACTGACAAGGGAGCGGTGGGAACCAGCAGCGCGTGCAGGCTGGTCATCCTGTTGACGCAGACCAGCACCGCGGGAGGGTCAATCGTAAGCGAGGTGATCGAGGTCGCGGCCATGCCCACCGGCCCCTCGTCGCCTCTGGCAACGACAATGGAGACCGAGGCTGCCAGTCGGCGCATAGCCGCCTTGAACACGACCGGCAGATCGTCGGGGACAGAGGGATAGCCCTCAGCCACGCAGGAACCCGATAGCGTGCGTGTTGAACTCGCCGGCACGCTCGACCTGAACCCAGTGGCCGACATTGTTGAACGTCATCGCGCGCACGTCGCAACCGGCAGCGAGGAAATGGCGCACGCCACTTTCCGGGCAGAACTCGTCCTGCAAGCCCCACATCACCAGCATCGGGTTGGGCAGTTCCCTCAACCGCGGTGCGAGATTGGGCGTGCGCATCCGTACCAGCACGTCCTTGGGTTGCATGCGCGCCACAGCGAAACGCTCCTCGACCAGCGCATCGGGTATGTTCGGCGCAAAATCCGGGTGGACGAGGTTGCCGACCAGCCGCCGCTGTTCTTCGAGGTTGAAGTCCGGACCGCCGAAGTTCGACACCATGCGGGCAATGCCAGGCATCCTGAAGTAGTCCGCCTGCTCCTCGATGCAGCCTGGTGCCATCAGCACCATGCGTTCGACGAAGCCGGGATGATCGAGCGCGATCTGTAGCGCGATCCCGCCCCCCAGAGAGTTGCCGACCATGTGCGCGCGCTCGATCCCGTGCGCCTCCAGCGCCTCGAACACCGTGTCGGCGAACAGTTGCAGGCTATAGTCGATGCCCTCGGGCTTGGACGAGGCACCGTATCCGATCAGGTCGGGCAAGACGACGCGGAAACCCGCATCGACGAATGCCTGCCAGTTGTCGCGGAAATTGGAAGCGCCCGATGCGCCTGGGCCGCTGCCGTGCAGGAACACGACCACCGGACCCGTGCCCGCGTCCTTCAGGTGGATGTCATATCCCCCGGCAACCCGGTAGCTCGCACCATGCATTCCCCCCATGCCCGCTCTCCCTACAGGAACGGGTTGAGCGGCTGTTCGCCCAGCATCGTGCCGATCACATCGCTGGTGCGGTTGTTCGGGTCGTTGGCAACGTGAGCGCGGCCGGCGTGGAGGTCGAGCCAGGGCTGGATGATCTCGCTGGTCATGTAGATCGCACGCCCGCCGAACAGCTGGACAACGTCGTCGATCAGCCGTGCCAGCCGGCGCACCACCGTGCTCGACTGGTAGGTGAAGAACGCCCGCTTCTCCATCGGGATCGCCTCGCCGCGCTCGGCATACCGCATCAGTTCGTCGAACGTCAGCCGCAGCGTCGCTTCCATCTCCTGCTTCTCGGAAATGGCCCGCGCAAGCGCGGCGTGCAGGATCGGATCCTGCCGCGATGCCTTGCCGGTGTTGGTCGAAACGCGGTCCTGCATGATCGCGAGCCCGGCGTTGATCGCGGCCTGTGCGCCGCCAAACGCCGCTGTCGATACCGAGCGGGTGAACACCTGCGCCCAGGGCAAGCGGTATAGCGGCCCGGTGTTCACATCCTGCCCCGGGTTCTGGCACAGGAACCCGTCGATGGACCGGTGGGTGCGGTATTCGGGGATGAAGGCATCGTCGACAATGATGTCATGGCTGCCGGTGCCCTGCAGCCCGAAGGTGTGCCAGGCGTCCTGGTCGATCTCGTAATCGCTGCGCGGCAGCAGGAAGGTGCGCATCTCCGCCGGCGTCCCGTCGTCCTTGGGCGGACAGAACGCGCCCAGCAGGATCCAGCCGGAATGGACCGAACCGGTCGAGAAGCCCCAGCGGCCCGACAGGCGGAAACCGCCCTCGACATGCGTCACCTTGCCTACCGGCTGATAGGTCGAACAGACCAGCATATCGGGGTCTTCGCCCCAGACCTCCTCCTGTGCCTGCTCATGGAACAGCGCCATCTCATAGGGATGGCACCCGAGCACACCGTACATCCACCCGGTCGACATGCACCCCTCGGCGAGCACCTTCTGCACCTCGAAGAAGACGTTGGGATGCATCTCGTACCCGCCGAACTTTTCCGGCTGGAGAACGCGGAAGAACCCCGCCGCCTTCATCTCGGCGATGGTATCCGCCGGCACGTTGCGCGCGCGCGTACATTCCTTTGCGCGGCCCTTGAGCACCGGCACCATGTCGCGGGCACGCCGCAGCAGCTCCTCTGCGGAAGGTTTGACCACGTCCATCTCAACCCGCTTCACGGCAACACCCATGGTCCGGCTCCTCATCATGCACGGGACTGAGCGAACCATATCGACTCAGACGCGCGGCCACTGCTCGTAAATTTTTTTATTGTTTGATACGCAAATCGTCAATTGAAAAGCCCCTAACCTTCCGATAGTGCAGTTTCAATGGCGGTTGGGAGCCGCGATTCAGGGATTAGGCCACAAGCAAGGGGGTGGCGCGATTGGGCGAAGTACCGACCATCGATCTGACCGGGAAAACTGCCCTTGTCACCGGGGGCACGAGGGGGCTGGGTCGCAGCATCGCGCAGGCGCTGGCCGGCGCGGGTGCAAAGGTGGTGGTCTGCGCGCGCAACGCCGCGCACACCTTGCCTGCAGAGGTCGAGTTTGCGCCTGCCGATGTCCGAGATCCGGAAGCCGCCAAGGAGCTGGTGGACGGGCTGGTGGCCCGGCACGGCCGGATCGACATCCTGGTGAACAATGCAGGTGGTTCGCCCGCAGCGCCCGCCGCGCAGGCGAGCCCGCGCTTCGTCGACGCGGTTGTCCGGCTGAACCTTCTTGCACCGCTCTACCTGGCGCAGGCGGCACATCCGCACATGATCGGCCAGGGCGGCGGCAGCGTGGTCAACATCGCCAGCGTATCTGCCATCCGCCCTTCCCCCGGCACCGCGGCCTATGGTGCGGCCAAGGCGGGGTTGCTCAATCTTACGCAGAGCCTGGCGCAGGAATGGGGCCCGCAAGGCATCCGGGTCAACGCGATCATCGCCGGTCTGATGGAAACCGAGAACGCCGAAGCAACCTATGGCGGTGCCGAGGCGCAGGCTGCCGTCGGGCGCTCCATGCCCTTGCAGCGCATGGGTACTGGCCAGGACATCGCCGGGGCGGTGCTGTGGTTGTGCTCCCCGCTCGCCAGCTGGGTCAGCGGCGCTCGGATCAATGTCGATGGCGGCGGGGAGCGGCCGTACTTTCTCGATCTTGTCGAAGGGGTTGGGGCCTGATGGGTGTGAAATCGCTGGGCTATGTGGTTGTTGAGACCGCCAAGCCGCAGGAGTGGGACCGGTTCCTGACCGGGTTGGCAGGCGCGATGCGCGCGCCCGACGCGGCCGACGGGGCGATGCAGTTCCGCATCGACGATCGCCCTTTCAGGTTCCGCATCGAGACATCGCAACGCGACCGGTTCCGGGCTGCCGGCTACGAAGTGGCAGACCACGCAGCGCTGGAGGCCCTCGCCGAGCGGGTTGCCGCCGCCGGCCGCCCGGTCGCCCGCATGAACGCAGAACTGGCGGCGCTGCGAGGGGTCGAGGCGGGGTTCGCCACGAGCGACCCGTGCGGCAACGGCCTGGAGTTCTATTCCGGCGACAGCCGCACGGATGAGCCGTTCGTGTCTCCTCTGGGCATCTCCCATTTCGTAACCGGCGAGATGGGGATGGGCCATGCCGTGTTCTCTGCCCCCGATTTCCCCGCTGCGCTGGCTTTCCACCGCGACGTGATCGGCTTCCACGAGACGGATATGCCCGCTTTCCACCTGATGGGGGCCGATGCGCCGCCGATGCGGTTCGCCTTCCTTCATGCCGACAATGGTCGCCATCACTCGATCGCCTTTGGCGAAGGTCCGGTGCCACCGTCAGGCGCGGTGCACGTCATGCTGGAATATCCGACCCTGGTGGAGGTCGGCAAAGCCTACGACCGGATGAAGGCCATGGGCTATCCCGAAAGCGCCAGCCTCGGTCAGCATTTCAACGACGAGACCGTCGGCTTCTACGTCCAGACTCCCGGCGGTTTCGATCTCGAGATCGGCTGCGACAGCCTGGTGATCGATCCCGCCAGCTGGGAAGTGACCAGGCACATCGGCATCAGCGTGTGGGGTCACGAGTGGGCCTGGCAGAAGGCGATGAAGAGAGCCGAGCGGCCCGAGGCAGCAGGATGAGCCCGCTCGACAAACGCATGACTGCCGCTGAGATCGTCAAGCGGCTGAAGAGCGGGATGACGCTGGGCATCGGCGGCTGGGGTCCGCGCCGCAAGCCGATGGCGCTGGTGCGCGAGATCCTCCGCTCCGACCTGGCTGACCTGACCGTGGTCTCCTACGGGGGGCCTGACGTCGGAATGTTGTGCGCCGCGGGCAAGGTGAAGAAGCTGGTGTTCGCTTTCGTTTCGCTCGACGCGATCCCGCTCGAGCCCTGGTTCCGCAAAAGCCGCGAAGCTGGGGCGATCGAGGTGCTCGAATTGGACGAGGGTATGTTCCAATGGGGGCTGAAGGCGGCCGCGTTCCAGCTCCCCTTCCTGCCAACCCGGGTCGGGCTGGGCACCGATCTGGTCGACCTCGGCGGGCTGAAAACCGTGCAGTCACCCTATGACGATGGCGAGGTGATGGTGGCGATGCCTGCGCTCAAGCTCGATGCCGCGCTCGTTCACGTTCACCGCTGCGACCATCGGGGAAACGTCCAGGCGCTCGGCCCCGACACGTATTACGACGAGTGGTTCGCCAAGGCGGCGGACGAGTGCTTCGTCAGTTGCGAGGAACTGGTCCCGGCGATGGAGGATGCCTATCCCGACGATGTGCGGGCCAACCTGTTCGAACGCTGTTTCGTGACCGGCGTGACCGAAGCGCGCGGCGGGGCACACCCGACCTCGATGCCGCCAACCTACGGCTGGGATATGGGGTGGATGAAGCGCTACGCAGCCGCCGCGAAGGATCCGGGCGACTGGAGCGCGGTATCGGCGCAACTCGTCGGCGCGACCGAGGCGGAATACCTCGCGTCGGTCGGCGGGATTGAGGCGGTGGGGGCGCTCCCCCTGCCGGTGTTCTGATGGGCACGGCGACTCTTGCGGAACTGTGCATCGCAGCGGTTGCGGAAGCCTTCCGCACCGATCGCGAGCTGGTCGGCACCGGCATCGGCCCGATCCCGCGTCTGGGCGTGGGCCTGGCGAAGCTGACTCATTCCCCGGCCCTGATGATGACCGATGGCGAGGCCTTCCTGGTCGAACAGCCCGTTCCACTCGGCCCGCGCGCCTACGACGACCGCAAGCCTGCCGGCTACCTTCCCTTCAGCCGCTTCTTCGACAGCGCCGTTTGGAGCGGGCGGCGGCACGCGATGGTCACGCCGACGCAGGTCGACCGCTTCGGTCAGACCAACCTTTCCGCGCTCGGCGGCACCCATGCCCGGCCCAGGACCCAGATGCTCGGCGCGCGCGGGTTTCCCGGCAACGGCATCTACCACGCCAACTCGATGTTCATCCCGGCTCACGGACCGCGGGTGTTCGTGTCTGGCGAAGTCGACCGGGTATCCAGTCCCGGCTACAACCCTGCCCGGCGGATCGCGGGCGGCAATTATTCCGCCATTGATCTCAGGCGCATCGTCACCAACCTGTGCGTGATGGACTTCGGCGGACCGGGCCACGCGATCCGTGTCGTCTCGCTTCATCCCGGCGTGACTTTCGACGAGGTCCAGTCCCTCACCGGGTTCGACCTGATCAACGCGGTCGCGGGTGAGACCCCCCTGCCCGACCGTGAGCAGCTTGCGGTCATCGCGAGCCTCGACCCGCACGGGATCCGCCATACCGTGCTTGCCGACAACCCGCCTGCCCGGAGGAGCGCCCAATGAGCGACGCCATTGTTCCAAAGGTCGCCCAGCCGCCGGTCTACGAGACCGACGAGCCGGTGCTCTATGCCGCCGCTGAGGGCGTGGCGCGGATCACGCTGAACCGGCCACAGTTCCACAACGTCCAGAACAGCCAGATGACCTACGCTCTGGACGATGCGTTCCATCGTGCGGTCGACGACGATGACGTCAAGGTCATCGTGCTGAAGTCGGACGCCAAGCATTTCACCGCCGGGCACGACATCGGCAGCCCGGGGCGCGACTTTCATTCGAGCTTCGAGCGGCGGCTGATGTGGTACGACCACGCCAACAAGGGCGGCGCGGAGAAGGCTTACATCCGCGAGCAGGAAGTCTATCTGGGAATGTGCAAGCGGTGGCGGGCGATCCCCAAGCCGACCATTGCCCAGGTTCACGGCGCTTGCATCGCAGGCGGCCTGATGCTGGCCTGGGTGTGCGACCTGATTATCGCCAGCGACGATGCCTTCTTCCAGGATCCTGTCTTGCAGATGGGGTTCCCGGGGGTCGAGTATTTCGCCCATGCCCACGAACTCAACCCCCGCATCGCCAAGGAATTCCTGTTCCTGGGCGAACGGATGAGCGCCAGGCGCGCCTACGAGATGGGCATGGTCAACCGTGTGGTGCCCCGTGCGGAGCTGGAAGCGGAAGTGGCGAGGGTCGCCAACCGCATAGCCGAGCAGCCGCGCCTCGCGCTGCAACTGGCCAAGCAGGCGGTCAACCACATGGAGACGCTCGCCGGTAAGGAAGCGGGGATCGACGCGAGCTTCGGCTATCACCACTTCGCCCACGCCAACAACCAGCTCGTGTCCGGAGATTACATCGCCGGGTTCAGCGGCAGGACCATGGCGGAAAGGAACAAAGAGCAGGAAGCGAAGAAGGGCTGACGATGGCCGACCCGCTCGCCACGCCTCTCACCGCCCTCCTGGGCAGCCGCCTGCCGGTGATCCAGACCGCGATGGGCTGGATCGCGACGCCGCGGCTGGTGGCGGCGAGCAGCAATGCGGGCGCATTCGGGTTCATCGCAGGGGCGGTGATGAAGCCTGCGGAACTTGCCGCCGCGATCGCCGAGACCGCGCGAATGACCCCGCACAACTTCGGGGTGAATTTCCATAGCTTCCAGCCCGGCGCACGCGACATCGTCGAGATCATCATCGCCAACGCCGATCGGGTGCGTGCGGTCAGCTTCGGGCGCGGGCCGGATGCCGGGATGATTGCGCGCTTCCGCGAGGCCGGGATCGTCTGCATCCCCACCGTCGGCGCTCTGAAACACGCGCAGAAGATGGTCGCGCTCGGCTGCGAGGCCGTTACCGTGCAAGGTGGCGAAGGCGGGGGGCACACGGGCGCAGTGGCAACCACTGTGCTGGTGCCGCAGGTCCTCGATGCAGTCCGTGTGCCGGTCGCGGCGGCAGGCGGCTTTGCCGACGGCCGGGGGCTGGCGGCCGCTCTCGCTTACGGGGCCAGTGGAATCGCCATGGGCAGCCGCTTCATGATGACGAGCGACAGCCCGGTGCCCGCAGCAGTCAAGGCGGCGTACGTCGAGGCGGGCACGCAGGACATTCTCGTCACCAGCAAGGTAGACGGCATTCCCCAGCGGATGATCCGCAACGCCATGCTCGACCGGATCGAGACGGGCGGCGCGCTGGCCAAGTGGCGCCGCGGCCTGCTGGCAGCATTCACCGTGAAACGAGCTACCGGGGCAAGCTGGGGCGAGCTGCTGGCGGCTGCGCGCGGGATGACCAGCCACGGCGGGATGGCATTGCCCGAGGCAATGCTCGCCGCTGCCGCCCCCACCCTGCTGCAGAAGGCGGTGGTCGAGGGCGATGCGATCGGCGGCTTGATGGCATCCGGGCAAGTCGCCGGCCGGCTCGACGATCTGCCCTCCTGCGCCGACCTCCTCGCGCGGATCGAAACCGAAGCACGCCAACGCATCGCCGCCCTTTCTCAAGAGCCGTTCGTGTCGAGCGCAGACGAGACAGCTGCGCCGGGCTTTTCGACTGCGCTCGAAGCGAACGGAGGGTAAATCCATGCCGATCACCACCACCATCGCGGGCGGAATCGCCGAGATCGTGTTCGACGCGCCCCCGGTCAACGCCTTCGACAGCGCCACCTGGCTGTCGATACCGGGGATGATCACCGGCGCTGCCTCCAACCCGGAGGTCAACTGCGTGCTGATCCGCGCCGCCGAGGAGGCGCGGGGTTTCTGCGGCGGGGTCGATATCAAGGAAATGCAGGCGCACCCCGAGCGTATCACCCTGCTCAACCGAGGCAATTACCTGACCTTCAAGGCGATCCGTGATGCGGAAGTGCCGGTGGTAAGCGCGGTGCACAAGTTCGTGATCGGCGGCGGCATCGGCATCTGCGGGGCCAGCGACACGATCATCGCGGCGGACGATGCCTTCTTCAGCCTGCCCGAGGTCGATCGCGGAGCAATGGGCGGTGCCAGCCACCTTTCACGGATGCTGCCGCTGCACAAGGTCCGGGCGGCCTTCTTTACCGGCGGCAATATCCCGGTGGAGGAAGCCTGGCGCCTGGGCGCAGTCGAGAAGGTGGTGCCGCGGGCGGACCTGCTCGCCGAAGCGCGCGCGTTCTGCAGCGTCATCGCCTCCAAGAGCCGCAAGGCGCTGGTGATCGCCAAGGAGGCGCTGAACGGCCTCGAACCGCGCGATGTCGATCGCGGCTATCGCTGGGAACAGGGCTTCACCCTGGAAATGTACATGCACGAAGACAGCCAGAAGAGCCGCGATGCCTTCGTCGAGACCGGCAAGGCGGCAAAGTTCTAGGCCATGGACCTTACCTACACTCCCCGTCAGCAGGCATTCCGTTCCGAAGTGCGCGAATGGCTCAAGGCGAACGTGCCCGCCAAGCCGCTGCTGACACTCGAATGCGAGGAAGGGTATCACCAGCACGTCGCGTGGGAACGGCAGCTCGCCCGCGGCAACTGGGGCATGGTCACCTGGCCGGAAGCCTTCGGCGGGCGCGGGCTCGACCTGATCGAGTGGCTGATCTTCGAGGAGGAATACTGGGGTGCAGGCGCGCCGCTGCGCGTCAACCAGAACGGGATCTTCCTGCTCGGCCCGACCATCATGGAATACGGCACCGAGGAGCAGAAGGCCCGCTTCCTCACGCCGATGGCGGCGGGCGAGAAGATATGGGCGCAGGCCTGGTCCGAACCTGGGGCAGGCAGCGACATGGCGGCGATCAAGACCACCGCCTTCCGCAGCGGCGATCACTACGTCATCAACGGGCAGAAGACCTGGTCGAGCCGGGCAAGCTTTGCCGACTGGGGCTTCGGCCTGTTCCGCACCGAAGAAGGCAGCCAACGCCACAAGGGGCTGTCGTTCATCCTGTTCGATCTCGACACCCCCGGTGTGACCCGCCGCCCGATACGCCAGCTCCACGGTCATCCGGGCTTTGCCGAGCTGTTCTTCGATGACGTGCGCGTTCCGATCGAGAACCGGCTGGCGGGTGAAGGTGACGGCTGGAAGGTCGCCATGGCCACCGCCGGGTTCGAGCGCGGGCTGATGCTCCGCTCGCCGGGCCGCTTCCAGGCCACTGCCCGGCGACTGGTCGAGCTGTTCCGTCAGCACCAGCACCAGGCCTCGCCCGCCGCGCGGGAGGCGGTTGTTAAGGCGTGGATGGACACGCAGGCCTACGCCTACAACACCTATGCCGTCGCGGCAAAGATCATGGCCGGGGGCAGTATCGGGGCCGAGGCAAGCCTCAACAAGATCTTCTGGTCGGAGCTGGACCGCACGATGCATCGCACGGCCTTGCAGCTGCTGGGTGCTGCGGCGGAACTGCGCCACTTTGCCGACGGCCGGGTGAACGACTGGCTTGAAGGCTACATGTTCTCATTGAGCGGTCCGATCTACGCCGGATCGAACGAGATCCAGCGCAACATCACCGCCGAACGGCTGCTCGGTATGCCGAGAGTGGGGGCCGGCTGATGGACATGGCTCTCTCTCCCGAACGGCTCGAGCTGGCCGAAGCCGTGCGTGCCTACCTGTCGGACACCCATGGCCCGGGCGTGCTGCGGCGGCTCGACGCCGGGCTGAACCGCGACCCCGCGATCTGGCAGGGGCTGATCGACATGGGCCTGCCCGGCCTGCTGGTTCCCGAGGAGCAAGGCGGGCTGGGCATGGGTCTGCTGGACGCCGCGCTGATTGCGCGCGAGTGCGGACGGGTGGCACTGGCCGAGCCGCTGGTGGAGAGCGCCTTCGTGGCTGTGCCCTGGCTGGTTGCGCGCGGGGAGACCGACGAGCTCGCGGCGATTGCCGCCGGTGAGCGCAGGATCGCCCCGGCGCACCGGCTGAACGGCGCGGTTGCCGACGGCGAGGGCGCAGCACTCGACAGCATCGATCCGTTGCGGAACCTGTCGGAGCTTCCCGTGGACGCCAGCGACGATCCGCTGCTGCTCGATCTCGGCGCAATAATGGCTGCCGCGCAGCTGGTCGGATTGGCCGAAGCCATGCTCGACCAGGCGGTCGGATACTCGAATATCCGCACCCAGTTCGGCCAGCCGGTGGGCGGTTTCCAGGCGATCAAGCACAAGCTGGCCGACGTAGCGGTCGCGCTGGAGTTCGCCCGCCCCGTGCTGTGGCGCGCGGCGCAGGCGCTCGAGGACGGCAGCACAAGCGCCAGTCTCCACGTCAGCCACGCCAAGCTCGCCGCAACCGACGCCGCCTACCTCTCGGCCGAAAGCGCGATCCAGGTCCACGGAGCGATGGGCTATACCTATGAGGTTGACCTGCATTTCTGGATGAAGCGCAGCTGGGCACTCGGCGGCACCTGGGGCAGCCGCGCCTTCCACCTCGACCGCATCGACAGGGCCGTGATCGGCGGAACGCACCTCATCGGACCGGAGAACACCTTTGCCTGAGGCCTATATCATCGATGCCGTGCGCAGCCCGATGGGCCGCAAGAAGGGCAGCTTGGCCGCGCTCCATCCGGCTGACCTCGCCGCGCATCCGATCCGCGAGCTGTTCGCCCGCAATCAGATCGACCCTGCTCTGGTCGACGACTGCGTGTGGGGCTGCTGCGACACCATCGGTCCGCAGGCGGGCGACATCGGGCGCACCGCGTGGCTGGTGGCCGGTCTGCCCGAGCACGTGCCCGGCACCACCGTGGACCGGCAGTGCGGATCGAGCCAGCAGGCGCTCCATTTCGCCGCGCAAGGCGTGATGAGCGGGACTCAGGATCTGGTCGTCGCCGGCGGCAGCCAGGCAATGAACGCCATTCCCATTTCCGCCGCGATGTATGCCGGCCAGCCCTACGGGTTCGACAACCCCTTCAACACCTCGCCCGGCTGGGTGGCACGCTACGGCGACGGGCTATTGAACCAGATCGCTTCGGCACAGATGATCGCCGACAAGTGGGGCATCTCGCGCGAGGAGATGGAGGCATTCGCGGTTGCCTCGCACGCCCGCGCACAGGCTGTGACCGACAGCGGTGCGTTCGCGCGCGAGATTGCTCCGCTGGAAGGGCTGGCGCAGGACGAGACGATCCGCCCCGGCACTACCCCGGAAGCTCTTGCGGCGCTCAATCCGGTGGGCGGCGAGGGCACCATTACCGCCGGGGTCGCCAGCCAGAACTGCGACGGCGCGGCCGCGCTGCTGATCGCCAGCGAGCGGGCGGTGAAGGACCACGGTCTCACTCCGCGCGCGCGTGTCCACCACCTGTCTGTCCGGGCCGATGATCCGGTGTGGATGCTCACCGCGCCGATCCCTGCCACGGCTCACGCGCTCAGAAAGGCCGGGATGCGGGTCGAGGATATCGACCTGTTCGAATGCAACGAGGCTTTCGCCAGCGTGCCCATGGCCTGGATGAAGGAACTCGGCATTCCGCACGACAAGGTCAACGTGCGCGGCGGTGCCATCGCCCTCGGGCACCCGCTGGGCGGCACCGGTGCAAGGCTGATGACCACCCTGCTCCACGCGCTGGAAGATACCGGCGGACGCTATGGCCTGCAAACCATGTGCGAAGGCGGCGGCCAGGCCAACGTGACGATTATCGAGAGGCTATGACAATGGGTATCAGCGACGGCATCTGCGCGGGGCGCACTGTCATCATCACCGGCGCTGCACGCGGCCTCGGGCGCGCCTATGCCCTGGCCTTCGCGGCCGAAGGCGCCAACGTGGTGGTCAACGACATCGGCACCTCGCTTGGCGGCGAAGGGCGGGACACCAGCGCCGCGGACGGTGTGGTTGAGGAGATCCGTTCCGCCGGCGGGCAGGCGATTGCCAACTACGACGACGTGACCGACTGGGATGCCGCCGGGCGGATCGTCGAGGCAGCCCTCGCTGCGTTCGGCGACCTCCACGTCGTGGTCAACAACGCCGGGATCGTGCGCGACCGGATGTTCGTTTCCGCCACCGTTGAGGAATGGGACGCCACCATGCAGGTCCACCTGCGCGGGCACTTCTGCGTCAGCCGCCACGCTGTCGACTATTGGCGGACCAAGAGGAAGGACGGGCGCGATCCCGACGCGCGGATCATCAACACGACCAGCGGCGCGGGGCTGCAGGGCTCGATCGCGCAGGCAGCCTATTCCACCGCCAAGGGTGGCATCGCCGCGCTCACGCTGGTGCAGGCGGCGGAGCTGGGCCGCTACGGCATCACCGCCAACGCGCTCGCTCCCTCCGCCCGCACCCGCATGACCGAGCAGGCCTTCGCCGCAAAGATGGCGACCGAGGGGCAGGCCTTCGACGTGATGGACCCGGCCAATATCGCGCCCACGGTCGTATGGCTCGGCAGCAGCCAGAGCCGCGATGTGACCGGCTGCATATTCGAGCTCGAAGGGGGCAAGATCATGCTGGAAGACGGGTGGCGCGAAGGCCCGATGGTCGACATCGGCACGCGGTGGGAACCCGGCAAGGTGGGCGACGCGGTCGATGTTCTGCTGAAGCAGCGCGTGCAGCCGCGCAAGGTATGGGGCACCGCCTGATGGACTTCGCCTTCACCGACGAACAGGCGATGATCGCCGAGACCGCCAAGGCATTCTTCAGTGAAAACGCCACCAGCGCGCGCACCCGCGCAGCCATGGCCGCGGACGGCATCGACCACGCGCTGTGGCAGGCATTCTGCCAGGAACTGGGGCTGTCGGGAATTGGCATACCCGAGGCCGCCGGCGGTGCCGGGCTGGGGCTGGTCGAACTGGCAATCATCGCGGAAGCAGCGGGTGCGCAGGTGGCCGCGCTGCCCATGCTCGGTTCGCTGGTCCTGTGCGGGCAGGCCATTGCGGCAGGCGGCAGCGGTGCTCAGCGGGCAAGCCATCTTCCTTCCCTGCTCTCCGGTGAGACAATCGCGGGCTACGTTCATGACGCGGCGCTCAAGGCTGACGGCACTGCGCTGACCGGAGAAGCGGGCTTCGTGGCCCATGGCGGCTCGGCTGGCCTGTTCGTGGTCACCAGCAGCGCCGGCGCATGGCTCGTCGCCGCCGACGCGCCGGGAGTCACCGTCGCCCCGCTCACGACGATGGACCAGACCCGCCCCTATGCCCGCGTCACGCTCGAGGGCGCGCAAGGGGAACCGCTGGCAGACGCTCGCAAGGCGACCGGAGCGGCGCACCGCGCTGCGTTCGTGGCCGTTGCCGCCGAGGCGCTGGGCGTGGCGCAGGCAGCGCTCGATCGCACGGTCGCTTATGCCCGCGAACGGGTCCAGTTCGGTCGCCCGATCGGTTCGTTCCAGGCCTACAAGCACCGCCTCGCGGACATGGTGGTGGAGATCGAACAGGCGCGGAGCGCAGTCTACTGGGCGGCCTGCGCGGTTGACGAAGGCGCGCAGGAGGCCGAGTTCGCCGTCCATGCGGCGAAGTCGTTCGCAGCCGACACCGCGTTCAAGTGCGCAAGCGACATGATCCAGCTCCACGGCGGGATCGGCTTCACCTGGGAGCATGACGCGCACCTCTTTTTCAAGCGCGCGCGCGCGCTTCAATCGATGCTCGGCTCCGGTGCCTGGCACCGCGAACAGGTCGCCGCCATGATTCTGAGAGACGCGGCATGAGGCTGGGGTTCACTCGCGGCGAGGAAGAGTTCCGCGCCGAATGCGCCGACTGGCTCAACGCGCAGATGGCGGGCGAGTTCGCCGACATAAGAGGTATCACCACGCTCACCGAGAAGGCCGAGCGGCGCAAGGAATGGGAACAGCACCTGGGCGAGCACGGCTGGGGTTGCATCGGTTGGCCCCGGGAATGGGGCGGGCGCGATGCCACGCTGGCCGAACAGGTGATCTTCGCTGAGGAATATGCCCGCGCCGGGGTGCCGGGCCGGGTCAATCACATCGGCGTGGAGCTGGCCGGGCCGACGCTGCTGGCCCTCGGCACGGACGAGCAGAAGCGCCGCTTCCTGCCTGGCATCGCTGCGGGGAGGACAATCTTCTGCCAGGGGTTTTCCGAGCCCGGCGCTGGGTCGGATCTCGCCAGCGTGCGCACCAGGGCGCGGCTCGAAGGCGGCGAATGGGTGGTCGAGGGTCAGAAGATCTGGACCAGCCTCGCCCATATCTCCGACTGGATCTTCGTTGTCGCCCGCAGCGAGGAAGGCTCAAAAGGCCCCAAGGGGCTGACCTTTCTGATGATGGAGATCGATCAGCCCGGCATCGAAATCCGTCCGATCAGGCAGATCAACGGCGATGCCGAATTCAACGAAACCTTCTTCGACGGCGCACGCTGCCCGGCGGACAGCCTGATCGGCGCAGTCGGCGACGGCTGGCGGGTGGCGATGACCCTGCTCAGCTTCGAGCGCGGTGTATCCACCCTTGGCCAGCAGATGGCGTTCCGCAACGAACTGGACGAAGTGATCGCGGCAGCGAAGGTCAACGGCGCGGCCCGCGATCCGCTTGTCCGCCAGCGGATCGCCCGGGCCGAAATCGGCCTGCAACTGATGCGCTACGGCGCGCTGCGGATGCTGTCGAACACCGATCACGGCAAGGTCGACGGCGCTGCACTGACCTACAAGATCCAGTGGGCGACCTGGCGGCGCAACCTCGGCGAGCTGGCGATGGACGTGCTGGGGCAGGCAGGCGAGGTCACCGGCAAAGCCGATTACGAATGGGCTGTGCTGCCCAACCTGTTCCTCTATTCGCGCGCCGACACGATCTATGGCGGCACCAACCAGATCCAGCGCAACCTGATCGCCGAACGTGGCCTGGGCCTTCCCCGCGAACCGAGGGGTGACGCATGAGCCTGAACCCGGCCTATCCCCCGCCCCGCAACCTGCTGGCCGGCAGGACCGTCGTGGTCACCGCCGCCGCCGGCACCGGGATCGGCTTTGCCGTGGCCAAGCGCGCGGCAGAGGAAGGCGCCCGCGTGCTGATCTCCGACTTCCACGAACGTCGGCTGGGCGAAGCGGCCGACCGGATCGCTGCCGAAGTCAGGTGCGAACGCCCGGCCACCTGCCTGTGCGATGTGACTCGGCAGGACCAGGTCGATGCTCTGCGCGATGCGGCACTGGCAGCCCTCGGCCATGTCGATGTGCTGATCAACAACGCGGGCCTCGGCGGTGAAGTGCCGGTGGTCGAGATGACCGACGAGCAATGGCACCGCGTGCTCGATGTCACGCTCACCAGCGTGATGCGGATGACCCGCGCGTTCCTGCCGCACATGCAGGAACGGAAAACGGGTGCGATCGTCAACAACGCGTCGGTGCTCGGCTGGCGCGCGCAGAAGGGCCAGGCGCACTATGCCGCAGCCAAGGCCGGGGTCATGGCCTTCACCCGCTGCTCGGCCGTGGAAGCGGCGGAATTCGGCGTGCGGATCAACGCGGTCGCGCCCTCGATCGCGATGCACGCCTTCCTCGCCAAGGTGACGACCGACGACCTGCTCGCCGAGCTGTCCGCGCGCGAAGCGTTCGGTCGCCCGGCCGAGGTCTGGGAAGTGGCCAACGCGATGATCTTCCTCGCCAGCGACCTTGCCAGCTACATGACCGGCGAAGTGCTGTCGGTTTCCAGCCAGAGAGCCTGACATGACCAAGGTTTTCGCAAGTCCGCACGATCTGATCGGCAGCGAGGGCACCCTGCTCGGCCCATCGGACTGGCTCACCATCGAGCAAGACCGGGTCGACGGGTTCGCAGACGTAACCGAGGACCGGCAGTGGATCCATGTCGATGTGGACCGGGCGAAGGGCGGCCCGTTCGGCGGGACCATTGCCCACGGCTACCTCACCTTGAGCCTGGTCAACCATTTCCTGCCGCAGCTGATCGAAGTGCGCGGATTCAGCCATGCCGTCAACGTGGGCGCTGACCGCCTTCGCTTCCTCACGCCGGTGCGGGTCGGCGCACGCATCCGCGCGACGGGGGAAATCCTCTCGGCGGAGAACATCAAGGGCGCGGTTCAATCAATCTTGCGGGTGACAGTCGAGATCGAGGGACAGGCGAAGCCCGCCTGCATGGTTGACACCATCAGCCGCTATTACACGGGATAAGTCTCATGCCGACGCCTGAATCCATGGAAGCCGCGGTTCACGCCTATGTCGATGCGTTCGCCAGGGGCGATGCCGAAGCGGCCACCGCCATTTTCGCGAACGACGCAGTGGTCGAGGACCCGATCGGCTCGCAGCCGAAATGCGGCCGGGCGGCCATTCTGGAGTTCTACACCCATTCAATGGCAACCGGGGCCAGGCTGCACCTGCAGGGGCCGGTGCGGCTTGCCGCAGCCCATGCCGCGTTCGCCATGCAGGTCCGTCTCCAGTGGGAGGGCAAGGCCACGGCGATCGACGTGATCGACACTTTCGCCTTCAACGAAGCCGGACAGGTGGTGGAAATGAAGGCCTATTTCGGCCCGGCAAACATGGCCCAGGCGTGACCGGCCTGCCCCTGACCATCCCCCACGTGGCCGAAGCGGCAGCCCACCGCTGGCCCGACGCACTCGCGCTGATCGAAGGCGGGGACCGGCGCACGTTCTGGCAAGTCTGGCACGAATGCCGCACGGCCGCCTCGGCTCTGCTTGAACGCGGGATCGGCGCCGGCGACCGGGTTGCGATCTGGGCTCCCAACCGGCGCGAATGGATGGTTGCTGCCGTTGCCGCTCAGGCATGCGGAGCCGCGATCGTGCCGCTCAACACCCGGCTCAAGGGGAAGGAGGCGGGGGACATACTGCGCCGCACCCAGGCGCGCATTCTGTTCACCGTGCGAAGCTTCCTCGACATCGACTACCCCGCGCTTCTGGCCGCAGAGGCCCTGCCCGCACTGGCCGAAACAATCCTGATCGACAGCGCTTGGAGCGCCTTCCTCGCCAGCGGACCGGGCGCGGATGACAGCCGGATCGATGCAAGTCTTGCCGGACTGACTGCTGACCATCTGTCCGACGTGATGTTCACCAGCGGCACCACGGGCACGCCCAAGGGCGTGCTGATGACGCACGGGCGCATCCTGCCGCAGGTCGGCGTTTGGATCGGCAACACCGGCCTTGCCGCGGGCGAGCGTTACCTGATCGCCAACCCGTTCTTCCACAGCTTCGGGATGAAGGTCGGCTGGGTGGCGTGCCTGATGGCGGGCGCGGTCATGGTGCCGATGCCTCAGTTCGACGTTGCCGAAGCCGCCCGTCTGATCGAGCGGGAGCGGATCGCCTTCCTGCCCGGCCCGCCGACCATATTCCAGATGCTGCTGGCCGAGCGCGAGCGGCACCCGTTCGATGTTTCCTCCCTGCGCGGGGGCACAACCGGCGCGGCGACCGTGCCGCCGGTTCTGATCGAGCGAATCCGCAACGAACTCGGCATGGGCGACATCATCACCGCCTATGGCATGACCGAGTGCGTCAACATCACCTCATGCCGCCCGGGCGATCCGGTCGATCTGATTGCGGGAACCTGTGGCGCGGCCATTCCCGGCAACGAGGTGATCGTTGCCGGGCCCGATGGCGCGGAGCTGCCGCTCGGGCAGACAGGCGAGATCCTGGTGCGCGGGACCGGCGTGATGCTGGGTTATCTCGATGATCCAGAAGCGACAGCAGAAGCGATCGATGCCGAAGGGTGGCTCCACACCGGCGACCTTGGGACCATGGACGAGGCCGGCTATCTCCGCATCACCGACCGGAAGAAGGATATGTACATTTCCGGCGGGTTCAACGTCTACCCGGCCGAGGTGGAGAAGCTGATCGCCGCCCACCCGGCAGTGAGCATGGTCGCGGTGATCGGCGTGCCCGACGAACGCATGGGCGAGGTCGGCAAGGCCTTTGTGGTCGTGCGGCAGGGCGCGGAGCTGGAACCAGGCGCGCTGATCGCCTGGGCGCGCGACAACATGGCCAACTACAAGGTGCCGCGCCATGTGGTGTTCATGGACGAACTCCCGCGCAACGCTGCGGGAAAGGTCGCCAAGATCGCGCTGCCGCGCAGGTGAAGACAAACCGCAGCTCGCGAAGCGACCCGATCGTCCCCCGTCGCAGCGGATGGAAGACACTGTCCCGGAGCCATCAGGCTTCCCTTGCAAGCGAGCCTCGCCTCCACCGACAAGCGATCGCATCGAGAGGCAAGGCACGACTCCAGACTTCCCGCTTGTTCGGACCAGGATCGAAACGGCTTGCGCGATTGCCAGGCACTGTCTCTGCCGTGCGCAAGACAGACTGTCGCGATCAGGCAGGCGTGGTCAGGTTTTCGATAATGGTCTCCTTCATTGCAGGAGTCACCCCAAGCTCTCGCTCCATGTACTGCTCGACCGAGCCGTGCCGGGCCGCCATCGCGTCAAGCGCAGCCTCGATGTACGCCGGATCGGACGCCAGCAGCGGCGCGACGACCTCGCGCGGCAGGCTCGCGATAGCGGCGTAGGGGCCGTCCATCGGGCCCTCGGAGAGCTTGGCCATATAGTCGACCAGATCGTCGGACAGGGCGTAATCGGCCACCACGGTTTCGCGCGGCACACCCAGCAAGGTGAGCACCAGCGCGGCGGCCGTGCCGGTGCGGTCCTTGCCGGCCGAGCAGTTGAAGGCGAGCGGCATCTTACCGTCGGCAAGATAGGCGAACATCTGGCGGAAGGCGGGGGCGTGCTGTTCGGGCAGCGCGCGGTAGAAGCCGATCATTGCAGCGCGGGACTTTTCCGCGCTGGCATCCGGACCTCCCAGCACCTTCATGAGATCACCCGCATCGGCGGCATAGTCGCGTGTCCAGTACGTGACATCGCTGTTGGCCGCGACATAGGGGTTGGGCTCGGCCGCGCGCTCTTCGCTCGTGCGCAGGTCGCACACCGTGCGAATGCCGCGGCGGGCGAGCTCGGCCTGGTCCCTGGCCGTGAGGCCGGCGGGCGATCCGGCGCGGTAGAGGACGTCCCATTTGGTCACCCGGCCATCCGTGGTCAGGTAGCCGCCGAGGTCGCGGAAATTGACCCCGCCCTCCAGCGGCAGCACCCGGCGCGGGTCCTTGACCGCGGCAGCGTTGGCCGCCAGCGGATCGAGGCTGGCAGTGGCCGAAGCCGCGGGCGAGGTAGCTTCCTTGCAGGCCGGCAGCAGGGCGAGCACGGCAAGCGGCAGCAACATCAGAGCAGAAGTACGCATTGCTTATTCTCCTTGCACCGGCAGCAGCGCGGCGAGTTGGTCGCGGGTCAGCACCGTGGCCCCGGTCGGATAGGCATAACCCGCCTGCATCGGGCTCACGGCAATGGCCCCGCGATAGACCACGCTTTCATCGTCCAGCTGATCGGGCGCGGGGGCGGCGGTGTTGAAATCGAAGCTCACGCCCGGCAGCGGCGGAATCTCCGCCCCGCGCGATTTCGCCATCGCCTGCATCATCGGCGAGGCGCTCTCGGCCATGTTGGCGGTGAAGCCGACCTTGTAGGCATTGTAGCTGCCGATCTCGGTCAGCTGCCAGCGCGCGCCGGCGGGCTGATCGGGAAAATTGACATTGAGCGCGAGGCCCGGCGGCAGCAGCGCCCCCGCGCCCGCGCGCGCTTCGAGATGGGTGATCAGTTCGACCGCGCGCTGCGCCACCGCATCCGAGACAGGATTGTCGAGGCTCGCCGCTTCGCTATTGGCCCCGGCGCTCAGCGCAATCGCAGGAATGCCGCTGACTGCGGCATATTGAGCCGCGCTGACCGTGCCGGAGGAAAGGATGATCGCGCCGACGTTCTGGCCTTCATTGGGGCCGGACAGCACCAGATCGGGTGCCTTGCCCCAGCGGGCCATCGCGACGACGTCAAGCCCGTGCAGCAGCGCCGCCACCGGCGTGCCGTCGACATAGTGGAAATCGCCCGCCGGCAGGCCCGGACGGCTCATCACCCCCGCGCCCGGTTCGCCGGGCTTGGCCGCATCGTTGAGGCAGGCGGTCTTCAGCGGAGTGATCGGTCGGGCGATGCCCAGCGCCGCGCCCTGGCCGCTCTGGTTGGTGCAGGGCACCGAAACCACCACATCATGACCTGCCGCCTTCAGCGCCTCGTAGAGCGCGACGAGGTTGCTGGTGAGGCCGTCATCGTTGGTGAGCACTATGTTGCGCGCCTCGGCGGCCGGGGCGGCAAGCGCGAGGCTCGCCGCTGCCGCCAACAGGGTGATCCTCGTTGTCGTCATCCTTGCTCCCTCCCCTCAGAAATTGAACCGCATACCAAACAGGTAGCGCTCGCCAATCCGTTCGACCTCCGAAGGCGTCGCGGGGGAGCCTTCGTATGCCACGTAGGTCTCGTCGGTAAGGTTGGCGAGATCGGCGAACAAAGTTATGTTCGGCGTTATGGCGAACCGTGCGGTAATGTCGAGGTTCTCGAAGCCTTGCCGGAATTCGCCCGCGCCAAGACCGCCCAGTGTGTCGAGAAAGTCGGAACGCTTCTGGTAGGCGACGCGCAAGCTGAGCCCGGCATACTCGTAGAACACCGAGGCGTTGAGCACCGTGTCCGACAGCCCTTGGAAGGCGAAGGTTTGCAGCGTGCCGGCGGCATCGCGCGCCTCGAAATCGCCGCCCAGCAGCGTGAGGTTGCCCTGCACCCCGAGCCCGGCGAGCGCGCCCGGAAGGAAGTCGAACTGGGTTTCGACGTTGAACTCGACTCCGTAAAGCCTGCCGCTCTCGCCATTGAAGGTCGAGCCGAGCAGATAGTTCGAACGATCGATGCCGCCACTGTCATAGAGGTCCGATCCGATCCGCTGCTGGCTTTGATACAGCACATCGTCGACCCAGCGGTGGAAGCCGCTGATCGAGGCGATGCCGTTGCTGGCGAAGTAGTATTCCACCGCCGCATCCAGGCCCCAGGTGTATTCCGGGGTGAGGAAGGGGTTGCCGCCATTGATGGTTGCCGCGGTGTCGCTGATCGAGGCGCCGACGCGGATCGCGGCATAGGCAGGCCGCGAGACCCCGCGCTGCCCGCCGAAGCGCAGCACAACGCTGTCGCTTGCCTCGTAACGCAGGTTGAAGCTCGGAAACAGGTCGAAGAAATCCTGCGACACGGCCAGAGGGCTCCGGGTCGCGCCGATCAGCACCGTGCCGGCATTGTCGATCTCATAGTGCTCGGCGCGCACACCGGCGACCAGTTGCAGCGGCCCGGCGTCCCACTGGGCCATGGCATAGCCGGCGATGATGCGTTCTTCCTGCTCGTAGAAGGAGGTCGGCAGAACGAAGGCGTCGGGATCGATCCCGGCGCGGTCCAGCGCTTCCTGCAGCGAGCGGTTCATCGCCCGCGTGTCGACGTAGTTGATCCCGACCCCAAGCGGGAACTGGGTATCCCACGGCCGGTCGGTCGCGAATGCGTTGGGGCTGAATCCGGTCGCCGCCAGCGGCACCACTCCGCCGATGCCGATATTGTTGCCCACGATGTCGCGCTGCGTCGCGTAGAGCCCCGCGCTGAGCTTCAGGTCGTCGACCTTCTTCCACGCATCGAGCCGCCCCGAATAGGCGTCCGCCGTCACGCCCTGCACGATCGGAATGAACACGGTGCGCGGCACGCTCTGCTCGGCAATCGGGATCGACGTCAGCTCCGCTCCGCGCGACAGCACCCCGCCGGTGTTGATCGTACGGAACAGGCGCACGACCGGGAAGCGGGGATCGGCGGTGCGATCGTAGTCGACGCTGATGCCGCGGATGGAAGACTGAATCAGCGGCAGATCGGTGGTGTTCTTCGTGCGGGTGTAGCCGACGATGCCCTTCAGGCCGCCCTCATCCGCCTGCCAGTCGAAGCCGGCCGAACCGATGTAATTACGGTTGACGTAGCGTCCGTCGTTGTAGGCGGTGGTGATGGAGACGTTGTCGAGGCTGCCGGTCAGCAGCCCGCGGGTGCCCCGCGCGGCAGCTTCGCCGATCTCGATCTCGTAGGCGTGGCGTTCCTCACGATCACTGAACTCGGTGAAGATGCCGTTGACGAACAACTTCAAGTCGTCGCTGGCGCGCACCTCGAAGGCGGCAAACAGCCCGTTGTTCTCCCGGGTCAGCTCGTAGTTGCGGATGTCGATATCGATCGGCACGCCATCGGCATCGTAACCGGCCTCGCGGTTGTCGGTTACCTGATTGCGCCGATAGTGCGAACCACCGATGGCAAAACCGATCCGGTCATCGCTCCACGACAGGCGCAACGACCCTTGCCGCTGCGGCCCCTCGCCAAGGCTCATCAGCCCGTAGCCGACATCGCCCGTAACGCTGAAGCCCGCCTCGCCGTCGTCGATCGGCGAGAAGGTCTGCAGGTCGACCAGGGCGGTGATCGCCTCGGCGCTGATGTCAGGCGTGAGCGACTTGTTGACTACCAACTGCTGCAGCAAGACCGCCGGCACCGCATCGAAGCGGAAGGCGCGCTCGCCGCCGCCTTCGTCGGTGCCGGTTTGCGGCAGGCCGTCGATGCTGACCGAGGTCCAGCGGTTGGGCGCGCCGCGCACCTGGAGATAGCGCGCCTGGCCCTGATCGAGCTGCACCGCGACACCAGGCAGACGCGCAAGCGCGGCGGCTATGCTTTCGTCGGGGAAGCGGCCCACGGAGTCCGCGGTCGCCACATCGGTCACGTTGGGCGCGGCGCGCTTGGTCTCGGTCGCATTCTCGAGCGAACCGCGGATCGAGCCGGTGACGATGATGACGTTGCCGTCCTCGCCCGCAGCCACGGCATTTGCCCCGGCCGCAGCGACATCCTGCGCCGCCGCAGGCAGCGCGACAAGCGCGCCGAGCGCACCCGAGCTCAGCAGCGCGATGCGGAAAGACATGGTGGGAAAGGACATTCGGCGATACTCCCGTTGCTTCGATTCGGGGATGCACTAGAACGCTTGTACGTAAGGCAGATTACAGTGACAGAAAAAGGCGCGCGTCGGGGCGAAGACGTGAAGAAATCCACCACCGTTGACAGGGCGATGGTCATGAACCCATCATGCGACGATCACGAAGGTATCGAAAAAACGACAAAAAATCGTCTTATTGACACATTGCTTGCAGTCTGGGCCGAAGCTCCGGCGGACGAGGTCTCGGTCCGCGCCCTGGTGCTGAGGGCCGGGACCGCACACGCGGCGATCCATCATCACTTTGGCGATATGGAACACTTGTATGTCTGCGCATCGCAGACAGCACTGCGAGCGGCGCGCGACTGGATGGAGCAGCAGCTTGCCGCGCTCGCGACGCTTGCCGGGCAGCCACTGCCGGCGGCGCTTCAGGCTTCGGTCATCGCGACGGTCATCGCCGACTGGACACAAGACCAGCGCCGTCTTGCCATGGCCTGGCGCCTGGCCTGCGATCCAGCTTGGCAGGCAGCGTGGCACGGCTTCTGGAGCCGGCTCGCCGCCCTGCTCGGGCTTGGCAAGTCGGCGGAAACGCTCGCCGCCTTCGCCGCCGGCGAGGCGTCGCGGCACCTGCTGGTGTGGAAGCCGGCGCTTGACCGGGCGCTGCTCGAGGAGACAGTGGGCGCCCTCGTCATCTGGCTGCGCGAGGGCCGGCTGGCACCAGACGGAGCCCGCTCGGTCCACAGCGCCCTTGCCCGCCGATTCTACGATGTACCCGCAGTGCCCGACAGCGCGCTGGCGGAGCGGATCGCCGCGAGCGCGGGCCTGCTGCTGGCCGAACAGGGCCATGGCGCGGTGACCTTCCGCGCCGTCGCGTCCGCCGCCAGGGTGACGCTGGGCAAGGTGATCCACGTCTTCGGCACCAAGAGCAGCCTGCTTCGCGCTGCGCTGCACAGCCTCTACAGGCGCGAGGCTCTCGGCGGAGATCTCGCCGCGCTGCTGGCGCAAAGCTTTGCGCCCGAAGCGATGCTGGGCCACGTGCTCGATGCGATTCTCGGCGGAGAGCAGCCGGTGCTCAAAGCCTACGACGAGATCGAGCGCGCGATCTACAACGGCCCCGCATACGCGGCTCTGCGCGGCCTGGTGCGGTCGATGGAGGATCCGAGCGGGACATGGGCGCTGAAGCAGATGCTGGGCGGGCGCGAACCGACGGCATCGCTGGTCGCGGTGTTTTCTGCAGTCATCCGCGGAATCGGCCAGTGCGCCATCCATGGCGGCTCGAACGGGATCGACCTGCGGCCGGTCGCGCGCGCGGCCCTGGGCCCTTTCCTGGCCCGGACCGAACCTCCAGGCTTCTATGCCTCGTGATACCGGAACCTGCGCGGCGGATGGGCTTGCGCGCACGAGGGGCGAGGATCAGCTGCGCCCCTCGATCTCTCCAACGATTTGCGGATGGGTTCAGAAGCGTCGCAAGCTTCCGGGGAGGGCGGTGGTAGCGGAGGAGGGACTCGAACCCCCGACACGCGGATTATGATTCCGCTGCTCTAACCGGCTGAGCTACTCCGCCCCATGGGCTGGCCGCGAACGGCTCCGGCTGGCCCGGCGCGAGGCGCGGGCAGGCGGCGCATTTAGGGCCCGGCGGCGTTCCGGTCAACTGCCCCGGCGGCACATTTTTCCCGCTCTCAGCCGCTCCGGAACGGATAGTTTCCGGCCGCCCGCCAGGGCCCCCCGGCATAGATGTGCAACCCCAGCCCGGTGAAGGCGAAAGCCCGCCTGACGAGGGTCGGGGGAAGCGCGCTCTGGAGGGCGAGCGCTTCGCCGCGCGAGACCTTGTTCTGAATGGTCACGTGCAACCGCGGCCGGTGGCTGTCCTGCGCCGTCAGCAACCCGTGAAACCGCTCGGCCAGTCGGGCCCGCAGGTCGAGCAATGGCGGGCAATCCACGCGCAGCGCCGTTCCCCGGCCGAGGTCGAGCAGCCGCTCGATCCGGGCCGCCGGCGGAGCACAGGCAGCCGCCTCGCTCGCAAGCGCCGCCCGCACCTCGGCCTCGCTGGAGGGCGGCAGGGCATGGAACAGCGTGACGTGGGCTTCGAGGTGGTTGCGCTCCGGGGGGAAATGCCGCCGGCGCAGCTCGCTCGCCCAGCGGTGCACCTCATGCGGGAGGATCGCGGTGACGATTAACGGAGCAGGGGCAGCGGCGCTGGGCATCCCCCGCCCTAGACCGCCGCGCCCCGCCTGCACAGCCACGCCTTGAAAGCGGCAAGCCGCACGGGCACAACAGCCGCAGAAGCGGGTTGGACAGGGGAGAGCGAACATGATCAATGCCAGGTGGCGTGCGCCGGTCCTGCTGGCGCTAGCAGCGGCGGTTCCCGCGGGTGCCGCAGCGCCGGCCATGCCGCAGGCGGCATCGCCCGCGACGGTCGAGGCGCAGGCTCGGGCCGCAGAGGGTCTGCCGCCCGAGGGCACCCGCGACGCCGAGTTCTCCACCCGCGGCTTCCTCGCCACCAGGGCCGATCCAGTGATCCGCAACGCCCAGGGGCAGCCGGTGTGGAATCTCGATGCCTATGCCTTCGTCGAAGGCGCAGCCCCGGCCTCTGTCCACCCCAGCCTGTGGCGGCATATGCGCCATCTCAAGCACCACGGGCTCTACCAGGTGACCGACAACGTCTGGCAGGTGCGCGGATTCGACCTGTCGAACATGACCGTGGTGCGCGGCCGGACCGGCTGGATCGTCATCGACCCGTTGACCGGGATCGAGGTTGCCGCCGCCGCGATGGAACTGGTCAACGCAACCCTCGGCCAGCGGCCGGTGAGCGCGGTGATCTATTCGCACAGCCATGCCGATCATTTCGGCGGAGTGCGCGGCGTGGTCGATCGGGCCGAGGTCGCAGCCGGCAGGGTGCCGGTCATAGCCCCGCACGGCTTTCTGGAAGAGGCGACTTCGGAAAACGTCATGGCGGGGCCGGCGATGATGCGCCGCGCGGCCTACCAGTTCGCAACCGGCATGGCACCCGGACCGCAGGGCCAGATGGGCAGCGGCATCGGCATGGCGGTGTCAGGCGGCACGCTCTCGCTGATTGCGCCGACCGACACGGTCGCGCGCACAGGCGAGACGCGCGTGGTCGACGGCGTGGAGATGGAGTTCCAGATCGTGTCCGGCAGCGAGGCCCCGGCCGAGTTCAATGTCCTCCTGGTTCCCGAACGGACCTTCCTGTCGGCCGAGATCGCCACCTGCACCCTGCACAACGTGCTCACCCCGCGCGGTGCGAAGATCCGCGACGCGCGCGCATGGGCGCGGTTCCTGGACGAGGCCGCGACCCGCTATGCCCCGCGCAGCGATACGGTGATTTCCAGCCACTGCTGGCCGATGTTCGGGCGCGAGGTCGGCATGGCCTGGCTCAGCGCCCAGCGCGACAACTACCGCTATCTCCACGACCAGACGCTGCGCCGGATCAACCGCGGCGAGACCATGGCCGAAATTGCCGAGGCCCTGACCCTTCCCCCGGAGCTGGCGCAGGAATGGTCGACCCGGGGCTACTACGGCACCTACAGCCACAACGCGAAGGCGATCTACCAGTTCTATCTCGGCTGGTACGATTCGGTGCCGGCCAACCTCAACCCGCACCCGCCGGTAGCCAGGGCCAGGCGCATGGTGGAAGCTCTGGGCGGAAGCGAGCGGGTGCTCGCCCTCGCCCGCAACGCGATGGCGTCGGGCGACTACCGCTGGTCTTCGGACCTGCTGCAGAACCTGGTCTTCGCCGAGCCCGGCAACGGTGCCGCGACGGCGATGCTGGCCGACAGCTACGAGCAGCAGGGGTATCAGGCGGAGAGCGGAATCTGGCGCAACCAGTTCCTTGCCGCTGCACGGGATCTGCGCGGCGGCAGCGCGCAGATCCCTGCGGCCCAGAGCGCCGATCTGATCGCGGCAATCCCCACGGTGGAACTGCTCGATTCCGCCGCGACCCGGTTCGCCCCCGAACGGTTCGGCGACCGCAGGCTGTCGGTCGCACTCGACCTGACCGACCGGGGCGAGCAGGCCACGCTGGAGGCGAACGGGATCGTCCTGATCGGCCGGGCGGGAGCGCCGGCGACGGCAGCCGACGTGAACGTGCGGGGTCCGCGCGTCCTTCTGCTTGCCATGCTGTTCATGAAGCAGCCGGTCAGCACGATGCAGGCCGCCGGACTGGCTGTGGAGGGCGATGCCGCCGGGCTCCAGGCGCTGGTCGACGCGCTCGATCCGATGCCAGCGGGCTTTCCCATCGTGACCCCCTAGCCGGGCGCGCCCGCCACTGCCGAGGCGGACAGGCCTACATCTCGCCGCGTGCGCGGCGCAGCGCGTACCACTTGTCCACCGCGCGCTGGTGATCGGCATAGTCGGCGTTGAACTCGTGGCCGCCGCTGCCGTCGGCAACCATGTAGAGCGCGTCGGTCTGCGCCGGGTTCAGCACGGCGGCGATACTCTCGCGGCCGGGGTTGGTGATCGGCCCCTTGGGCAGGCCGGGCATCGAATAGGTGTTGTAGTCGTTGATCGCCGCGATCTCCGACTGGCGGATGCGCCGGCCGAGCGGCTTGCCCCTGGTGATCGGGTAGATGATCGTCGGGTCGGCCTGGAGGAACATCCCCTTCTTCACCCGGTTGGAGTAGAGCCCCGCGACCATGCGGCGCTCGCTCGGCTTGCCGGTCTCCTTCTCCACGATCGAGGCAAGGATGACGGCATCCTTCAGGTTGTCGACCGCGATGCCGGGAGCGCGGCGAGGCCAGGCTTCGGCGAGGTAGTTCCGCATCGCCGCCTGCATCCGCGCGAGCACGGCGGTGCGCGCTTCGCCGCTCTCGAAGTCGTAGGTATCGGGCAGGACCGAGCCTTCGGCCGGCACAGGTATCTCGCCGGTCAGCTTCTCCTCGGCCATCAGCCGTTCCCACACCAGGATCGAAGGCATTCCTTCGGGAATGGTGACGAACCGGCGGATGACGTCGCCGCTCTGGAAAGCGGCCAGAATATCGCCCTGGCTCATTCCCGGCGTCAGCAGGAACTCGCCCGCCTGGATCGGTCGCGAGCCGCCGAGGAGCTTGGCCCGCAGCACGAACCCGCGGCCGGAGGCGACCAGCCCCTCCTCCTCCAGCTTGTTCCCGACCGAGGTGAGCGTGGAGCCTTGCGGAATGACGAACGAGGTCTCTTCCTCGATCGTCGCCGAACCGAAGGCGAGGCTTGCCGCCAGCGCAGCGAGCACGAGTGCAATGGCGGCGAGGACCAGCCCGCCTTTCCACCCGATCCTGCGCACGTCAGTCGACCTTCCTGAGCACGAGCGAGGCGTTGGTCCCGCCGAAGCCGAAGCTGTTGTTCAGCGCCGCGCGCACCGTCCGCTTCCTGGCGGTGTGCGGCACCAGGTCGACCCCCTCGGTCCCTTCGTCGGGATTGTCGAGGTTGAGGGTCGGCGGAACGATCTGGTCGCGGATTGCAAGGATGCAGAAGATCGCCTCCACCGCCCCGGCACCCCCGAGCAGGTGGCCGATGGCGGACTTGGTGCTGCTCATCGAGGCGCCCGAGAGGTCGTCGCCGAGCACGCGCTTCACCGCCGCGAGCTCGATCGTGTCGGCCATCGTGCTGGTGCCGTGGGCGTTGACATAGTCGATGTCGCCCGGACCCATGCCAGCCCGCTTCAGCGCCATCCGCATGGCCAGCTCCGCACCCTTGCCTTCAGGATGGGGGGCGGTGACGTGGTAGGCATCGCCGGACAGGCCGTAGCCCACCACCTCGGCGTAGATCTTCGCGCCGCGCGCCTTGGCGTGCTCGTATTCCTCGAGCACCACCACCCCTGCACCCTCGCCCATGACGAAACCGTCGCGGTCCTTGTCATAGGGGCGGCTGGCCTGCTCCGGGCGGTCGTTCATGCTCATGTTGAGCGCGCGCGCCTGGGCGAAGCCGGCCACGCCGAGCGGATTCACGGTGCTTTCCGCTCCGCCTGCCAGCATGACGTCGGCATCACCGTCGCGGATCATCCGCGCCGCATCGCCGATGGAATGGGCACCGGTCGAGCAGGCCGTGACCACTGCATGGTTCGGGCCCATCAGGCCGTACTTGATCGAGACCTGCCCGGAGATGAGATTGATGAGACGGCCGTGGACGAAGTGCGGGCTGACCCGGCCCGGGCCGCGTTCCTTGAGCACGATGGACTCGCTCTCGATCCCCGGCAGACCGCCGATCCCCGAGCCGATCGAGCAGCCGGTGCGCTCCCTCAGCGCCTCGTCCATGGCCGCAAGTCCCGCATCTTCCAGCGCCTGCCCGGCCGCGTCGATGCCATAGACGATGAAGGGATCGACCTGACGCTGGACCTTGTGATCGACCCGCTTGTCAGGGTCGAAGCCCCAGGGATGATCCTTCGGCTTCACCTCGCAGGCGATGGTGCACTTCTGGTCGGCAGCATCGAACCGGGTGATCGTCCCCGCCCCGCTCTTGCCCGCGATCAGGTTCGCCCAGGTCGTCTCGACGTCGCCGCCCAGCGGGGTAACGAGGCCAAGACCGGTAACGACCACACGACGCATAGTGTTCTCCAAAACGCAAAACAGGCTCAACCCGCCGGGGCTGAGCCTGCAAGTCCCTGCGAAAGCCGGGATCGAAGCCCGGCCCTTCGGCCCCCGCCTTCGCGGGGGCAAGCAAGCTCAGGGCGGACGGGCAATAGGGGCCGGTTAGCCCTTGTGCTCTTCGATGTACTTCGTGGCATCGCCGACCGTGGTGATCTTCTCTGCCGCATCGTCGGGGATCTCGACGCCGAACTCTTCCTCGAACGCCATCACCAGCTCGACGATGTCGAGACTGTCCGCGCCGAGATCGTCGATGAAGCTGGCTTCCTGTGTCACCTTGTCGGCCTCGACGCCGAGATGTTCGACGACGATCTTCTGCACGCGTTCGGCGGTGTCGCTCATGTACGAGTTCCTTCTAGGAGCTGGTTGGGATGTTTGCTGTCGCCCTAATGAACCGCAGGGCCACTGGCAAGTGCCGAGCCGTGCGATTTGTGACACGACCCGGACCGGAAGGCCGCCGGTCAGGCCTGCGGCGTGGCACCTGCGGGCTGCACCACCCGCAGGTTCAGTTCGCGCAACTGCTTCGCCTCGGCGAGGCTGGGCGCGCCCATCAGCAGGTCTTCCGCCTTCTGGTTCATCGGGAACAGGGTGATCTCGCGCAGGTTCTTCGCATCGCACAGCAGCATGACGATCCGGTCGACCCCGGCGGCCATGCCCCCGTGCGGCGGCGCGCCGTAGCGGAACGCGCGGTAGAGCCCGCCGAAGCGCTCCTCCACGTCGGCCTTGCTGAGGCCGACGATCTCGAACGCCTTGACCATCGTTTCGGGCTTGTGGTTGCGGATCGAGCCCGAGGCGATCTCGTAGCCGTTGCAGACGAGGTCGTACTGGTAGGCCTTGATCGTCAGCGGGTCCTGCGTCTCCAGCGCCTCAAGCTCGCCCTGCGGCATCGAGAAGGGGTTGTGGCTGAACTCGACCGACTTCGTGTCCTCGTCGTACTCGTAGAACGGGAAGTCGATGATCCAGGCCAGCTCGAAGCGGCTGCGGTCGATCAGGTCGAGCTCCTCGCCCACCCGGATGCGCGCGGCACCGGCCAGCTTGGCCGCGTCAGCCTCCTTGCCGGCGGCGAAGAACAGGCCGTCGTCATCGCTCAGGCCCAGCTCGGCGTAGAGTTCGGCCATCCGCTCGGGCCCGTGGTTCTTGGCGATCGGCCCGCCGAACTCGCCGCCCTTGCGGGTGACATAGCCGAGACCGGCATAGCCTTCCTTGCGCGCCCAGTCGTTCATGTCGTCGAAGAACTTGCGGCTCTTGTCCGCAGTGTTCGGCGCCGGGACCGCCCGGACCACCCCGCCCCCGCCGACGATCTTCTCGAACAGGCCGAAGCCCGACTGCACGAAATGCTGCGAGACATCCGAGATGATCAGCGGGTTGCGCAGGTCGGGCTTGTCGGTGCCGTATTTCAGCATCGCGTCGGCATGGCGAATGCGCGGGAAGCTTCCCGCCGGGGTCACGTGGCGTCCCTCGGCGAAGGCTTCGAAGGTTCCGGCGATCACCGGCTCCATCGTCTCCCACACCTCTTCCTGCGTCACGAAGCTCATTTCCAGGTCGAGCTGGTAGAACTCGCCCGGCAGGCGGTCGGCGCGCGGGTCCTCGTCTCGGAAGCACGGGGCGATCTGGAAATAGCGGTCGAACCCGGCGACCATCAGCAGCTGCTTGTACTGCTGCGGGGCCTGCGGCAGCGCGTAGAACTTGCCCGCGTGGATCCGGCTGGGCACGAGGAAATCGCGCGCGCCCTCGGGGCTGGAGGCGGTCAGGATCGGGGTCGAGAACTCGGTGAACCCGGCCTCGGCCATGCGCTGGCGCAGGTCGGCAATGATCCGGGTGCGCTTCATGATGTTGGCGTGGAGCGTCTCGCGCCGCAGATCGAGGAAGCGGTACTTGAGGCGGATGTCCTCGGGATACTCCTGCTCGCCCGCCACCGGCAGCGGCAGCTCGTCGGCCGCGCTCTGCACCGTGGCACCGCGCGCGAAGACCTCGATCGCCCCGGTCGACAGGTTGGGGTTGACCGTGCCCTCGCTGCGCGCCTTGACCACCCCGTCGATGGTGACGACGCTTTCCAGCCGGAGCCCCTCGAGCACCGGCAAGGCCGGGCTGTCGACATCGGCCACCACCTGGGTCATGCCGTAGTGGTCGCGCAGATCGACGAACAGCACCCCGCCGTGGTCGCGCTTCTTGTGGACCCAGCCCGACAGGCGGACCGTCTCGCCGACTTGGGCGGTGCCGAGCGCGGCACAGGTGTGGGTGCGGTAGGCGTGCATCGAAAGTCTTTCCAATTTTGTCAGGGTGCGGCTAAGGCCCCGCGCACCGCGCGCGGCCGCCGAATGCTGCGCGCGCTAACAGGGGAAGCGGGGGGTTTTGTCAAGCCGCGCGACCCATGGGACTTGGCCCGAGTGGCGGCACTCCGCCCGCAGACAGACAGAACGATGAAGATACACGACCTGATTACCGAAACCGCCCCGCTCGCCGCGCTGTGCGAGCGTCTCGCCAGATCCGATTTCGTGTGCGTCGACACCGAGTTCATGCGCGAGAACACCTTCTGGCCCGAACTGTGCCTGGTCCAGATCGGCAACGAGGAAGAGGCCGCCGCGATCGACCCCATGGCCCCGGGCATTGACCTCGCCCCCTTGCTCGACCTGATGTGCAACAACGAGCAGGTGCTCAAGGTCTTCCACGCCGGCGGCCAGGATGTCGAGATCATCTTCAACCTGACCGGCAAGACCCCGCATCCGATCTTCGACACCCAGATCGCGATGATGGCGATCAGCCAGAACGAGCAGATCGGCTATGCCAATCTGGTCGAGAGCTGGCTGGGGCTGACCATCGACAAGGGCGCGCGCTTCACGGACTGGGGTCGCCGCCCGCTGACCGAGCGGCAGATCGAGTATGCCATCGGCGATGTCACCCACCTCGCCCGCATTTTCCCGAAGATCCTCAAGCGCCTGATCAAGACCGGGCGCGGCGAGTGGCTCGACGCCGAAATGGAGAAGCTGGCCGATCCGGAAAACTACCGCTCCGACCCCGACAGCGCCTGGCAGCGCATCCGCCAGGCCGGGCGCAATCCGCAAGTGCTCGGCCGGCTCAAGGCGCTCGCCGCCTGGCGCGAGAGCGAGGCGCAGCACAAGAACATCCCGCGCGGCCGGATCATGCGCGACGAGACCCTCGCAGACATCGCGAGCCACCCGCCCAAGCGGCAGGACGACCTGGCCAAGGTGCGCGGGCTCAGCAACGCCTGGAAGGACAACGACATCGGCAAGCGGCTGATGAAGGTGCTGGAGAAGGCCGCGCCCCTGCCCGCCGACGAGATGCCCGCGCGCGAGAAGCGCGGGGCCCCGCTCGGCAAGGAAGGCGCGCTGGTGGCTGACCTGCTCAAGCTGCTGCTCAAGATCCGCAGCCGCGAGATCGACGTGGCCGCCCGGCTGCTCACCCGTTCGGACGAGCTGGAGATGCTGGCCGCCGGCGTCCGCGACCTGCCGATGCTCCAGGGCTGGCGGTTCGACGTGTTCGGGCGCGAGGCGCTCGAGCTGGTCGAAGGCAAGCTCGCCTTCGCGGTCAAGCGCGGCAAGCTGCTGATGACGCACATCGACACGGTCCACACCGAGCTGCGCGAGGCGCAGGCGCCGCTCTGACGCCGGCGCTCAGGTCAGCTGTCGACCGCCTTGAGCAGACGCCGCTCGACCGGAGCGAGTACGCCGGCAAGATCGTGGCCGCGCTTCAGCACCTGCCCGTGCTCACCGAACAGCGTCCACATCCCCTGCCGCGCGCGCAGCGCCGGACGCTTCTCGATGCGCGCCTGGGGCCGCTCGGCGGTGCGCCTGAGGGCGGAGAAACTGGCGAAGTCGCGGGTGAAATCCATCGCGTAGTCGCGCCACTGCCCGGCCGCGACCATCCGGCCGTAGAGGTCGAGAATGCGCGACAGCTCCTCTCGCGCGAACCCGACCTGGTCCTGCTTCCGCGCCGGGAAGGCGACCACGACCGCCCCCTCCCCGCCCGACGCGCCCGGCCCCATCAGCCGCCGATCCGCTTGCGCCGGGCAGCAGGCGCGGGGGCGCTGCGCGCCGCGCGCAGCTCGGCCACCTCGGCACGCAGGGCAGCCAGCTCGCCCTCGAGCTTCTCGAGGCAATCGCGGGCAGCCGGCGCCGCCCCTTCGCACGGATCCTCGCACGGCGTGCCGTAGGGGATGAACTCGCGCAGCCACTGCTCCGCCGGCACGAGAGTCGAGCGGGCCTTGAGGCCGATCATCGTCGCGCCTTCGGGGACGTCGTCGGTGACGACAGCGTTGGCGCCGATCCGTGCCCGGCGGCCCACCGTGATCGGGCCGATGACCTGCGCGCCCGAACCGATGATGACATTGTCCTCGATCGTGGGATGGCGCTTGCCGCCCACGCCGTCGGCCGGGTTGGTCCCGCCCAGCGTGACGCATTGGTAGATGGTGACATTGTCGCCGATGCGGGCGGTTTCGCCGATCACGGTGAAGCCATGGTCGATGAAGAAGTTGCGCCCGATCACCGCGCCGGGGTGGATGTCGATCGCGGTCAGGAAACGGCTGAAATGGTTGACCAGACGGGCCAGGAAGAACAGCCGCGCCTCGAACAGCCAGTGCGCCAGCCGGTGTAGGCCGAGGGCAAGCACCCCGGGGTAAAGCAGGATTTCCCAGCGCGACCGGGGTGCCGGGTCGCGCGCGCGAACCGAGTCGAGATAGGCGATCAGCCGGTCAAACATCGCATCGAGACTCCCACGTCACCCGGCCTAAAGCAAGCGCCCCTGCCGCAGCCCTTCCATCGCTTCGAGCGCATCGCGCCAGATCGACTGCGTCGCCGCAACCTTGCGCTCCAGGCCCAGCCGGTCGATCGTCGCCACCAGGCGCTCGATCGCGGCGAAGCTGCGGCCCACCCGCGGAACCAGATAGGTAAGCGCGCCCTCGCCCAGCACAAGCCCGCGCTGCTCGGCATGGGCTGCGATCAGCGCGCCCACCATTTCGTCATCAGGCAGCCCGATGGTGAGCTGGAGCGCCGCGCCGACCCGCGAGCGCAGGTCAGGCAGGGCGATGTCCCAGTGCTCGCCGTCGATCACCAGCAGCAGGGGTCGGCCGTCCTCCTGCGCCCGGTTCCAGCGGTGGAACAGATCGGTCTCGTCGAGCCGGTCGGCCCCGTCGACCGCCTCGCCGTGCCCTTGCCCGGCAAACCAGCGGGCAAGCAGCGACTTGCCGCTGCGCGGCGCGCCGGCGAGCACGGCGGTGCGATAAGGCCAGTCGGCCGGCTGCTTCAGCGCCTCGACAATGGAGCGGTTGGCCGAGCCGACCACGATCCGCTCAGCCTCCCCCGAGCGGCGCATCGCCAGCGGCAGGACGATCTGCGCCATTGGCTCAGCGCCGGATCGAGAGCGCGTTGCTGCCCTGGGTGACGCTGAACCCGCGCCCGCGCAGAGCCGCCGCGAGCTGTTCGAGCGAGCCGGCGAAGCTGACGGTCATCACCGATGTCCCGCCGATACCGACGCTGGTGGTCGCCGCGCCGCGCACGCCGGGAGTGCCGCGAACCCCGGCGAGGGTCGCATCGAAGGCCCCGGCATCGGGCGTGGCGAACTGGACGACATAGGCATTGACCGCTTGCGGGGCCTCGGTCGGTGCCGGTTCCGGGACCGCCTCCGCATCGGCCTCGTCGCTGCGTTCCGCCGCCGCAGACGCAGCGGCGCGTTCCTGCGCCTCGATCTGCCGACCCACCTCGATCAGGCGCTGCAGCGCCGGGTCGACCTCTGCGGCGGCAAAGCTGAGCGTCGGATCGGGCCGCAGCTTGCCCTCGGCCAGCGCACGGCGGAAGATCGCATCGAACCGGAGAACCGCCTGGTCGAGCATCGCCGGCAGTTCCTCCGGGCTCCTGGCGGTCAGTTCGAAGCCGCCAAGATACTCGCTGTCCGGGCCATAGCGCGCGGTGAACGTCCCCGTGACCGGCCCGCCGGGGTATTGGTAGCGCAGGCTGGCGATCGGCACGAGCACATCGGCGGCTCCGAACTGGTCGAGCACGTTGCGCCACCAGGTCCGGCTGCGACGACCGGTCTGCCCGTAGGTGATCAGCAGGGAATCCGCCCCGGCACCCGAGGGCCGGACGTAGTCGATCGGGCTGGCCCCAGACTGGTATTCCGCCCAGGCCCGCTGCCATGGATTGCGGGTCTCGTAGACCAGCGCCGTGCCGCCGGTCATCGTCACCGGAACCAGCAGCATCGGCGCGGAGCGGCGCGCGGGGCCGGTTCCGCCGAGGTATCCGCCGGCGCGGGCGCGGTCGAAGATCACCCCGAGCCGGGCGATGTAGCGGCGCGGGCCGATCTGTTCCCGCTCGATCACGATCGCCGAGACCATCGACTGGAGCTGTCCATCGGAGATCGCCCCGCCGCCGAGTTTGGCCCAGGCCTTGCGCTGCGCCTCGACCCAGCCCTTGGCCCGCGCATCCTCGGCATTGTCGCCGCGCACGTCGACCTCGATCCCGCCGACCTCGATGTCGGTGCTGCTGGCAACCGGAGCGATGCCGCGCTCGCCCTCGACCTGGGCCCACAGCGCAAGCCCGCCAGCGAGAGCAAGCGCAAGCGCAAGCACGGCAACGACAAGGCGCTCGGGCCGCAGGGACGGGAGGAAGGGCGACTGGACCATCGGGGAAAACCGGCGGCCTTTTGCCCAATCGGGCATGGAAATCCAAGCACGAAAGACTAAAGGCTGTGGCCATGTCTGCGAACAACCCGCCGCCGGAACGCTACACCTATGCCGAAGCGGGCGTGTCGATCGATGCCGGCAACGCGCTGGTCCGCGCCATCGGCCCGCTGGTCAAGGCCACCCGCCGGCCCGGGGCCGATGCGGAGATCGGCGGGTTCGGCGGTTTCTTCGATCCCCGGGCCGCCGGTTACAGCGACCCGCTGCTGGTGGCGGCGAACGATGGCGTGGGCACCAAGCTCAAGCTCGCGATCGATCACGGCCGCCACGACACCGTCGGGATCGACCTGGTCGCCATGTGCGTCAACGACTTGATCGTGCAGGGCGCGGAACCGCTGTTCTTCCTCGACTATTTCGCCACCGGCAAGCTGGAGACAGGCGTTGCGGAACGGGTTGTCGCAGGGATCGCCCAGGGCTGCCGCGAGGCCGGCTGCGCGCTGATCGGCGGCGAAACGGCGGAGATGCCGGGGATGTATGCCCCCGGCGACTACGATCTGGCCGGGTTCTGCGTCGGCGCGGTCGAGCGCGGCGAGCAGCTGACGGGCGAGCGGGTCGCGGCGGGTCAGGTCCTGCTCGGCCTCGCCAGTTCAGGGGTGCATTCGAACGGCTACTCGCTCGTCCGGCGGCTGGCCGCTGACAAGGGCTGGAAGCTCGACCGCCCGGCCCTGTTCGATCCCGAGGTCCTGCTGATCGAGGCGCTGATGGCGCCGACCCGGATCTACGTGCGGAGCCTGCTGCCGGTCATCCGCGCGGGGCGGATCGCGGCGCTCGCCCACATCACCGGCGGCGGGCTGCTGGAGAACATTCCGCGCGTCCTGCCCGCAGGCACCCACGCGGTGGTCGAAGCCGATGCCTGGCCGCAGTCGCGGCTGATGGCCTTCCTCCAGGCGCAGGGCAACATCGAGCCGGGCGAGATGGCGCGGACCTTCAACTGCGGCGTCGGCATGGTGCTGGCGGTCGACGAGGATCGGGTCGGGCCGCTGACGGCCGAGCTTTCCGCCGCCGGCGAAACCGTTCTGCGGATCGGACGGATCGAGCCGGGAGAACGCGGCTGTACCGTGCGCGGCTCCGCAGAGGCGTGGTCCGCGCGCGAGGACTGGGAGGCAACCCACATTGCCTGAAGTGCGGCCTGACAGGGCGCGGATTGCAGTGTTCCTGTCCGGCGCCGGCTCGAACATGGCCGCGCTGCTCTACGCCAGCCGTCTGCCCGACGCGGCCTACGAGATCGTCCTGGTCCTGTCGAACGACCCCGCCGCCACCGGGCTTGCACTGGCACGGGCGGAGGGCGTTGCGACCTTCGCCCTGGCGCATGCGGGGATGACCCGCGCCGAGCACGACGCGGCGATGGAGGCCGAGGTGCTGCGCGCCGGTGCCGACCACATCGCCCTGGCCGGCTACATGCGGATCCTCGGGGACGACTTCGTCCGGCGGTGGGAGGGGCGGATGCTCAACATCCACCCCTCGCTCCTGCCCAAGTACAAGGGGCTGAACACCCATGCCCGGGCCATCGCCGCAGGCGACAGGGTGGCCGGCGTTTCGGTCCATCTCGTCACCCCCGATCTCGATTCGGGCGAAGTCCTCGGCCAGATCGAAGTCGCGATCCGGCCGGACGAGAGTCCGGCCAGCCTGGCGGAACGGGTGCGGCTGGCCGAGCACCAGCTCTACCCCCGGGTGCTCGCGCGCTATGTCGCGCGTCATCGCGACAGCGCCTGGTTGCTCGACCGGGTGCGCGCGCTGGCGCTAGCCCTGCCCGAAGCCGAAGAGCGGGGCAGCCATGGCGCGTCCGGCTTCCGCACCACGGGCAGGAGCGGCAAGTTCTTCGCCTACTTCAGCGACCGCCACCATGGCGAACCGCACGTCGCCGTGCTCGTCAAGACCAGCGGGAACGACGAGTTGGCCGAGCTGGTCGCCAGCGATCCGGACCTGTTCTACCGCCCGGCCTATTACGGGGCGAGCGGCTGGGTCGGCCTGGTGCTGAACCGGCGCGACACGGACTGGGACCAGGTGTCGCACTGGATCGCGCGCAGCTGGCGCGCGGTCGCGCCGCGCCGGCTCACCTGCCTGCTCGACGCCGCCGACGCGTTCTGATGCCTCCGCCCCGCCCGCATCCCCTCGCCCGGTCCCTGCTGGCGGAGCGGGCCAGCGCCGCGATCGAAACCCTGTGGCAGCGCGGCGTGACGCCCAGGCCGCCGCTCGATCCGGATTACCTCTGGCGCGTGGGCAGTGCGGGTTTCAGCCGCGACGAGGAGCACTCGATCCGCACTCCGGAGGATGTGGCCGACTTCCGCGAACGGCTCGTCCTGCTGTGCCGGTCGCTCGACCGGGAGGCCCGGCTCAACGCGCTCGGGCATACCATGGCCTACGGGCAGATCACCGGCGCGATCCGCAAGCGCCACGCGCTCGGCAGGCTGTGGCGGAACAAGCCCGGCATCGCGGAAACCCCGCTCGCCCCGCTGATCATCGTCGTCGGGCAGATGCGCGCCGGCACGACCCGGCTCCACCGCCTGCTCACGGCCGACCCGCAACACGCCGGCACCCGGTTCTGCGACAGCCACGATCCCGTGCCTTCCAAGCCCGACCTGCGCCCGCTCAAGAGCGCCGCCGCGCTGGCGCTGGCGCGGCGGATCAACCCCTGGCTCGACACACTCCACCCCTTCGGGGCGACCCGGACCGACGAGGAGATCGGCTGGCTGGCGGCCACGCTCGATGCCTGCACGTTCGAGGCGCAGTATGCGATCCCCTCGTTCGTGGCGTTCAACGAGGAGTGCGGCGCAGCCCCGGTCTACCGCGAGTTTGCCCGCATTCTGCGCACCGACGCGGCGGCATCGGGCAATGCCCGCCGCCCCAGAGTGCTGAAATGTCCGCAGTTCTGCGAGCAACTGCCCGCCTTGCTCGACCACTTTCCCGATGCGCGGCTGGTGGTGGCACAGCGCGCCCGGGAGGAAGTGCTGGCCAGCTCGGTCTCGATGGTCGCAGCGCAGTCCGCGTTCCAGAGCGACGCGGTGTCGCTGGAACGGATCGAGGCCCACTGGCGACGCAAGCTCACCCTGCGCGAGGAGCGGGTCGAGGCGGCGCTCGCGCAGTGGACCGGGCCGGTCGCGCGGGTGGAGTTCGAAGCCCTCAATCGCGACTGGCGCGACACCATGGCGCAAGTCTATGCCGCGCTGCGCCTGCCGCTCACCTCCGCTGCGCTGGCCGCGATGGCAGCCGAGCAGGCGCGCGCCACCCGCGACGCGCACCATGCCCACGCACGCGACCTGGCCCGGTTCGGCAGCCGCTGAGGTCAGGCGGCAGCGCGCGCCTTGGCGAGGATCGCGGCCAGCTCATCAGCCAGGGCCAGCCGCTGCTTCTTCATGCCCTCGGCACGTTCGTCCGAGGCGGGCTCGACCTCGCTCTCGATCCGGTGCACGGTTCGGTTGACCGCGTGATACTCCTCCGCAAGCCGGGCGAAATGCGCGTCCTCGAGCTTGAGCCGATGGATCAGGTCGCGATCCTGGGGGAATGCATCGGCGAGTTCGTGAGGGGTGTGCGACATTCAGCGGTCCTTCCCGGTTGGTGACGCCTCACCTTGTGGCGCGCAGCCGCTCCGGTCGTTGACGCAAGTCAAGAAAAGGGGCCGCGGCGGTTTCCCGGCGCGGCCCTGAGCCCGGGAATGGGAGTTCAGTCTAACCGACGATTTCTTCCGGTTTGAAGAAGTAGGCGATCTCGGTCGCGGCGTTCTCGTCGCTGTCCGAGCCGTGGACCGAGTTCGCCTCGATCGATTCGGCGTAGGTCTTGCGGATGGTGCCTTCGGCGGCATCTGCCGGGTTGGTCGCGCCCATCACTTCACGGTTGCGCTTCACCGCGTCCTCGCCCTCGAGCACCTGCACCACCACCGGGCCGGAGATCATGAACTCGACCAGTTCGCCGAAGAAGGGGCGCTCCTTGTGCACCGCGTAGAAGCCTTCGGCCTGCTCGCGGGTCATGTGGATGCGCTTCGATGCGACGACGCGCAGGCCGGCATCTTCCAGCATAGTGGTGACGGCGCCGGTCAGGTTGCGGCGGGTGGCGTCGGGCTTGATGATCGAAAAGGTGCGGGTGACCGCCATGGGGATGTCCTTTGATGGGCCGGGGTGGGTTTGTCGCGCGCGCCCCTAGCGCCGGCGCTGCGCCGCCGCAAGCCCCGCTGCCGCCCGCAGTGCCCGTCAGCTGCTGCCGACGGTGAGTTGCCCGCTGGTAAGATCGTCGCTGCGGCTGGCGGTGAGCGAGAAGGTAAGCCCGCCACCCTCGCCGCCGATCATCTCGGTGCCGTTGGTGTTCATCTCGATCTGGATCTTGACCCCGGCCGCTTCGGCCTGGCGGCGATAGTGCGCGATCACTTCGGCGACGGGACGGTCGGTCTCGAACAGGACCATCGAGCCGCTGCCCTGGTCTCCGGTGATGTTGCTGGCGGAAAGCACCCGCGCGCCCGGCATCATGCCGAACCCGGCGGGCAGCTTCGCCTCCACGCCTGTGCCCGACTCCATGGTGGCCGTGCCATCCTGACTGCGGACCCGGGCCGTGACCACCCCGTCCTTCTCGTTGACCGCGTAGCTTTCGGCGCTGCTGCGGCCGCCGGCTTGCTCGTCTTGTTCGCCGCCGCAGGCCGCAAGCAGGATCGTGCCGATCAGGATCGGGGCGAATCGCATGGCATTCCTCCTCTGCATCAGTGCGAGTCTAGCGCCTGCGGACCCATTTGCCATTGTCGAGCACGTGGAACTCGCGCTCCATTCCGGCGCGACTGTCGAGCGCGGTCCACGCCGGCCGCGCGCGATCACGTCCGGCATCGTCGAAGAACAGGAAGCCGCGTGCGAACGCTTCGGCCTCCTCGCGCCAGACCCCGTCGGCCAGTGCGATGAGGCGGGCCCCGTTGTCCGCGCGGCAGCCCTCCGACAGGAGGATCGGCTGGCGCTCGGCATGGGCCGCACCGGCGCGGCCGTGGGCGAGGAAGTCCGCCGGGAACGCCTCCCACAGCGCCTCGTCCACCCGGTCGAGCAGCGCCGCGTCGCCAGAGACGACCAGCAGCCGCTCGCCCGATGCGATCGCCTTCCGGGCGATCAGCGGCAGGACCTGTTCCACCGGCCGCTCACCGGAGAGATAGAACCCGAGCCGCTGCAACGCCGGCCTCAGCCTTCGAGCGTGTCGCGCACGAAGCGGTCGATCAGGCGCACGCCATAGCCGGTCGCGCCCTTGTCCCAGGTGCGTCCGGGCTTGTCTGCCCAGACCATCCCGGCGATGTCGCAGTGCGCCCAGGGTGTGCCGTTGCGGACGAACCGCTGGAGGAACTGCGCCGCCGTGATCGAGCCACCTTCGCGGGGCCCGAGGTTCTTCACGTCGGCGATCGGGGAATCGATCAGCTTGTCGTACTCGGGGGCGAGCGGCATCCGCCACAGCTTGTCGCCGGTCGCCTTGCCGGCGGCGATCAGCCTGTCCGCCAGGGCATCGTCGTTGGCGAACAGGCCGCCGTGCTCGAACCCCAAGCTGATGATCATCGCGCCGGTCAGGGTGGCGAAATCGATCATCTGCACCGGATCGAAGGTTTCCTGCGTCCAGTGGATCACGTCGCACAGCACCAGGCGCCCTTCGGCGTCGGTGTTGAGCACCTCGACCGTCTGGCCCGACATCGACGTCACCACGTCACCCGGGCGCTGCGCCTTGCCATCGGGCATGTTCTCGACCAGCCCGACCACGCCGACCAGGTTGGCCTTCGCCTTGCGCCTGACCAGCGCGAGCATGGCGCCGACGACCGCGCCGGCCCCGCCCATGTCCCACTTCATGTCCCACATGCCGGCGCCGGGCTTGAGGGAAATGCCGCCGGTGTCGAAGGTCACGCCCTTGCCGATGAACGCGGTCGGCTTTTCGCCGCCACCGCCGTTCCAGCGGATGGCGAGGATGCGCGAGGGCTGTTCCGAGCCCTGCCCCACGCCCAGCAGCGCGCCCATGCCGAGCGCCTCCATCTGCGCGACATCGAGCACCGTCAGCTCCGCTCCGGTCCCGGCGAAAGCCTTCTCGCACGCCTCGACGAAGCTGACCGGATAGATCTTGTTGCCCGGTTCGGCGACCAGGGTGCGGGTGAACTCCACCCCTTCCGCGACCAACGACTCGCGCGCCCAGGCCGCTTCGGCGCCTTCCGGCGCACCGACGACCGTCACCTGGCGCAGCGTGATCTTCTGCTCGTCCTTCAGCCTGGTGCGGTAGGCGTCATGCCGCCAGCCCCGCAGACGCAGGCCGAGCAGGACCGAGGCCGCCCCGGCGGCATCGAGAGCCGCGCCGGCCAGATCGAGCACCAGATGCTCCTCGCCGGAGGTGAGATACCTGGCGGTCAGCGCGGCCCCGGCCTTTTCCAGCCCGGCAGCCCGCTCCCCCGCCGCGGCATCGCCCGCGCCGGCCAGCGCCAGCCGCACCAGGGTGCCGTTCCGGTCCAGGAAGGTCTCGAACAGCTGTCCCTCGCTGCCCTTGAACCGGGCGGCCGCGGCCCCGCCGGTGACGGCGGCGTCGAGATCCCCCGGCAGCGCGTCCTTCGATACGATGCGGGCGACCAGCCTGGCGTCGGCGGGAATCGAGGGTGAAAAGGAAATCTGCATGGTCTCTCCGGACATTCGAGGGGCCGTGCCGGGCGCGAGGCCTGCGGCATCGCCGGCAGGAAGGATGCGATTGCGATTAGGCGGAGGGAGTGCGATAGGCAAGCCATGCTCCCTGCCGCACCGATCACTGCGCCGGCCCCGCTTCGCCGCCTGCTGCCGGCCACTGTCGCCGCGGCAGTGCTCGCTCTGTGCCATGCGGCACCGGCAATGGCGCAGGAGGCCGGTCCGGCGCAGAACACGGCGCAGCGCGTGATCGACTTCGAGGCCGATACGCTGGCTTACGAGTCGGACACCGACGTGGTGCGCGCCGCGGGCAACGTGGTGCTGCGCAGCGAGGACCAGTCGGTGCGCGCCGACCAGGTCGAATGGAACCGGCGCACCGGCACCATCCTCGCCACCGGCAATGTCCGCTTCGTCGATGCGGACGGCAACCAGCTGTTCACCGAACAGGTCGAGCTGACCGACACGTTCGAAGCCGGCGCGATGGCCGAACTGCTGATCGCCCTGCGCGAGGGCGGCCGCCTGGCGGCGCGCACCGGCGCGAGGGGCGAGGACGGCACCGTGGTGCTGACCGAAGCCGCCTACAGCGCCTGCGCGGTGGTCGACGGCAGCGGCTGCCCGCGCGATCCGAGCTGGCGGATCACCGCCGAGCGGGTGGTCTACGATCCCGATGCCAAGGAGATCCGCTTCAGGGGCGCGCACCTCGAGCTGTTCGGCGCCCGGCTGCTGCCGCTGCCCGGCCTCTCGGTGCGGACCGACGGCGGGGCGGTGTCGGGCGTGCTGATCCCCGACATCCGCTTCTCCCAGTCCAATGGCGTGGAGCTGTCGGGCAGCTATTACTGGCGGCTGGCGGACAACAAGGATCTGACCCTGGGCGCAACGGTCTTCACCGAAGCGCCGCCGATGGTCTCGGCTCAGTGGCGGCACCTGACCGGCAAGGGGGCCTACCAGGTGACCGCCTACGGCACCTACAGCGAGCGCATCTCCGACCTTACCGGAATCCCCAACCCCCAGAAGGACCCGCGCGGCTACGTCGAGGGCAATGGCCTGTTCCAGTTCGATCCCTACTGGAGCCTGGCCGCCTCGGTCCGGCTGGCGAGCGACCGGACCTTCCTGCGGCGTTACGACATCAGCCGCGATGACAGGCTCCGCTCCACCTTCGCGCTCCGGCGCATCGACCGCGATTCCCTGCTCTCGATCGAGGGGTGGGCGACCCAGACGCTGCGGCTGACCCAGCCCCAGGGGCAGGTTCCGATCGCCTTGCCGGTGATCGACTACCGCCGCCGCTTCACCGATCCGTTCGGCCTGGGCGGCACGCTGGAGACACAGATCAACTCGCTGGCGATCACCCGCGATCTCGGCCAGGACACGCAGCGCGCCTTCGCCGGGGCGCAGTGGAACCTGCGCCGGATCACTCCCTGGGGCCAGATGGCGACGGTCACGGCGCTGGTGCGCGGGGATGTCTATCACTCGGACGAGAACGGGCTGACCGCCACCGCCGCCTATCGCGGCAATCCCGGGTGGCAGGCGCGCGGCATCGCGCTGGGTGCGCTCGACCTCCAGTGGCCGCTCGTCGGGGCCGCGTTCGGCGGCACGCAGGTGCTCACGCCGCGCCTTCAGCTCGTCGCCGCTCCGCCGATCCGCAACCTGGCCGTGCCGAACGAGGACGCGCGGGCGATCGACCTGGAGGATTCCAACCTCTTCGCGCTCAACCGCTTCCCCGGCTACGACCGGGTGGAGGACGGGGCCCGGCTGACCTACGGGGTGGACTGGGAACTGCGGATTCCGGACTGGCGCATCCGCACCACCGTGGGCCAGTCCTACCGCCTCGACAACGATCCGCTGGTGCTGGTCGACGGGACCGGGCTCAGCGACAGGGTGTCGGACTTCGTCGGGCGTACGGAAGTGCGCTACCGCGATTTCGTCAAGCTGACGCACCGGTTCCGCCTCGACAAGGACAACCTGGCCGTGCGCCGCAACGAGTTCGACGCGGCGGTGGGATCGCGCCGGACCTACGCTGAAATCGGCTACCTGCGCCTCAACCGCGACATCGCCGCCGGGATCGAGGACTTGCAGGACCGCGAGGAGCTGCGCGTCGCGGCCAGGGTCGCTTTCGCCCGCTACTGGTCGGTGTTCGGCTCGGGCGTGTTCAACCTGACCGACCGCGACGAGGACCCGACGCTGGCATCCGACGGGTTCGCGCCTGTCCGCACCCGGCTGGGCGTTGCCTACCAGGACGACTGCCTGGAACTGGGACTGACCTGGCGGCGCGACTATATCGATGCCGGCGATGCGCGCCGCGGCAACACGTTCCAGATCTATTTCTCGCTGCGAAACCTCGGTTTCCGCTAGTGGCGGCACCAGCGCGGCACAGCCATGCTGCGCGGCGATTGTCGCGCCCGCACAAAGCCGCTATCCGGCCTGCTACTCAGCCCGCGTTAAGCCAGGTTCGCGCAGGAGCCGGCAAGGCAGAGGCCGCGTCAATCATGGCGCGCTCATGACGGAATGGAACTGGTGAAAGCACACACGACTGGCCGAATCCTTGGCACTCTCGCAGCAATCGGCCTGGTTGCCGGGCCCGTTGTCGCACAGGCGCAGACGGCCGCCAATCCGCTCGGCATCCCGGCCGATGTCAGCATTCTGCGGCAGAACGATCCCAACACCCGCAAGCCGACCGCCGTGGTCAACGGTTCCGTGATCACCGGAACCGACATCGACCAGCGGGTCGCGCTGGTGATAGCCGCGTCGCAGACCGAGCTTCCGCCGGAGGAGATCGCCCGGCTGCGGATGCAGGTTCTGCGCAACCTGATCGACGAAACGCTCCAGATCCAGGAGGCGGCGGCGCAGGAGATCGAGGTCACGCAGGCCGAGATCGACGCACGCTATGCCGAGGTCGCGAGCCGCAATTTCGGCACCGACGTCAAGGCGATGGACAACTACCTCCGTTCGATCGGCTCCAGCCCTGCCGCGCTCAAGCGCCAGATCCAGGGCGAACTGGCGTGGCAGCGCGTGCTCGGCCGCAACGTCGCGCCGTTCATCAACGTGTCCGAGGAGGAAGTGCGCGAGGTGCTCAAGCGGCTCGAGGAAGCGCGCGGCAGCGACGAGTACCGGGTCGGCGAGATCTTCCTCTCGGCAACTCCGGAAACGCGCGAGGCCGTGGCCCAGAACGCCGCGCGGATCGTGGAGCAGCTGCGCGAGGGCGGGAGCTTCGTCGCCTATGCCCGGCAGTTCTCCGAAGCGACCACCGCGGCGGTCGGCGGCGATCTGGGATGGATCCGCCTGCCTCAGCTCCAGTCGGCCCAGCTCGAATCGATCGTGCGCGAAATGCAGCCCGGCCAGCTGGTCGGCCCGGTGGAGATTCCGGGCGGCTTCTGGATCGTCTACCTGATCGAACGCCGCAAGGTGCTGATGGCCGATCCGCGCGACGCGATCCTCAGCCTGAAACAGGTCGCGATCAGTTTCCCGCAAGGCACCAGCGAGGCCGATGCCACCGCCCGGATCGACGCCTTCAACCTCGCGGTCCAGTCGATCCGCGGCTGCGGCGACGTCGAACGCGCGGCGCAGACCGTCGGGGCCGAAGTCGTCACCAACGACGACATCAGGGTCGGTCAGCTGCCCGCGCAGTTGCAGAGCGCGATCCTGGCAATGCAGGTCGGCGAATCGACTCCGCTGTTCGGATCGATCGAGGATGGCGTCCGCACGCTGGTGCTGTGCGGGCGCGACGACCCTCAGCAGCAGGGCGGCCCCAGCTTCGATGCGCTGATGGCGCAGATGGAGGATGAGCGGATCAACAAGCGCGCGCAAGGCTACCTGCGCGATCTGCGTAACGACGCCTTCATCGAGTACAATTGACCGGCACCCCGCTCGTCCTGTCGATCGGCGACCCGGCGGGGATCGGGCCCGAGCTGATCGTCGAAGCCTGGCTGCGGCGCGCGGCCGAGAACCTGCCGCCCTTCGCCGTGGCGTGCGGACGGGGCGTGATCGAGGACGTGATGCGGCACTGCGGGATGGCGGCGGAGCCGGTCGGGATCGACGATCTCGCCGAAGCTGCCGCCGCCTTCGCGCATGGCCTTCCCGTGCTGGGCAGCGACAGCACCCGCTGGCGGCCGGGCGAGCCCGACAGCGAGGGGGCGTGGCTGGCGTGGAACTCGCTCAAGTGGGCGACCGCGCTGGTCCGCGAAGGCCGGGCCTCGGCGCTCGTCACCGCCCCGGTGTCGAAGTCGGCGCTCGCCGCGGTCGGGTTTTCGTGGCCGGGGCAGACCGAGTTCCTCGCCCACGCCTGCGGCCTGGCTGAAAGCGATGCGGTGATGATGCTGGCCGGACCCCGTGTGCGGACCGTGCCGCTCACGATCCACTGCGCGCTCGCGCAGGTGCCGGCGCTGCTCAGCGAGCAACTGATCATCGCCCGCGGGCGTACGGTGGCCGCCGCGCTCGCGCGCGATTTCGGCATCGAGCACCCCCGCCTCGCCGTGGCCGGGCTCAACCCTCATGCGGGCGAGAACGGCGCGTTCGGCGACGAGGAAGCCCGCCTGATCGCCCCGGCGATCGCCGCGCTGCGGGCTGAAGGGATCGACGCGAGCGGTCCCCATGCCGCAGACGCGCTGTTCGCCCCGCACAGGCGTGGCAGTTTCGATGCGGCGCTGTGCATGTACCACGATCAGGCGCTGATCCCGGTCAAGGCGCTCGATTTCGACCAGGGGGTCAACGTCACGCTGGGCCTGCCGATCGTGCGCACCAGCCCCGATCACGGCACCGCGTTCGACATCGCCGGCAAGGGGCAGGCGGATGCGGGCGCGCTGATCGCGGCGATCCGCATGGCGTGGCAGATGGCGCAGCGGCGCTACGATGGCTGATCTGCCACCGCTGCGCGAAGTCATCGCCCGCCATGGGCTCTCCGCCAGCAAGGCGCTGGGGCAGAACTTCCTGCTCGACGCGCAGTTGCTCGACCGGATCGCCGCCATCCCCGGAGAGCTTGCAGGCCAGCAGGTGCTCGAGATCGGCCCCGGCCCGGGCGGCCTCACCCGGGCGCTGCTGCGCGCCGGTGCGCTGGTCACGGCGGTGGAGATGGACCGCCGCTGCCTGCCGGCGCTGGCCGAGCTGGCGGAGGCCTTCCCGGGCCGGCTGCGGGTGGTCGAGGGGGACGCAACGAAGGTCGCGCCGGGCATCGAAGGGCCTTTCCATGTCGTCGCCAACCTGCCCTACAACGTCGGCACGGCGCTGCTGGTCGGCTGGCTCTCGGGCGAGGACTGGCCGCCGCAGTGGGCCTCGCTCACGCTGATGTTCCAGCTTGAGGTGGCGCAGCGGATCGTCGCTGCACCGGGCAGCGGAGCCTACGGGCGGCTCGCGGTGCTTGCCCAGTGGCGCAGCCACGCGCGGCTGGCGATGAAGGTCCACCGCAGCGCCTTCACGCCGCCGCCCAAGGTCATGAGCGCAGTGGTTCACCTCACCCCTGTGGCCATGCCCGAAGGCGTCAGTGCCCGCACGCTCGAGCGCCTGACCGAAGCCGCATTCGGTCAGCGCCGCAAGATGCTGCGCCAGAGCCTCAAGACTGTGCCCGGCGCGCTCGACGCGCTGAAGGCAATCGGGATCGAGGAGACCCGCCGGGCGGAAACGCTCGCCATCGGCGAGTTCGTCGCTCTGGCCCGGCTGCTGTCGGACTGAACGCGCGAACCGGGGTCGGGCGGCCGCTCAGGTGCTCTCCGAACGCTCCCGCTCGTAGCGCACGGCATCGAGGATCTTCGCGCCGCCGAGAAACACCGCCCCGCTGCACGCGGCAAACAGCAGCCAGCCGCCCCATCCCGGGAACTGGACAAGATAGTGGCTGCCCCGGTCCATCGCCCCCAGCGCCAGGGCATAGATGACGAGACAGGCTTCCCATTTCGTCTTGATGACGAACAGCCTTCCCAACTTGCCCAGCATTGCTTCCCTTTCGTTAACGCCCATCCGCGCAAATCCCGTGCCAGCGGCCGATTTGCGGGCCTGACGCTGGTTAACGTGGCAGCGATTGTAAGCCGCAGCGACACAGCGGCAAGCGCGTTAACCCAGTTCCGCGAGGCCAAGCGCCTCGAGCAGCGCCGTCCGTGCAGCGACAACGGTCTGCGCGAGAGCCGCGTTCCCGATGTCGGCCGGGTCGATCTGTTCCGGCCAGGTCCGCGCGATCGTCGCCTCGATCAGGTCCGCCCTGGCATCATCCAGCAGGAAGCGCGGGTCGACCGTCGCCGGATCGGCCACCACCCTGAGCCGCAGGCAGGCAGGCCCGCCGCCGTTGGCCATCGACTGGCGCACGTCGACGGGGACGACCTGGCGGATCGGCCCGTTCCCCGCGAGCATCCCCTCGCACCAGGACCAGACGGCGGCGTTCTCGCGGCATTCCTCCGGCACGACCAGCGCCATTTCGCCGGTGGGCAGCGTCAGGAGCTGGGCATTGAACAGGTAACTGCCGATCGCGTCTTCGAGGCTGACCGCGCTGGCGGGCACCTCGACCACCTCCAGCGCGGGGAACGCCTGCCGGATCGCCGCGTAGGCGCCCTGCTGGTCGGCAAACGCCAGCTCGTGGGTGAACAGCACCCGGCCATTGGCGACGGAGACCACATCGTTGTGGAACGCGCCCGCCGCGATCGCGGCCGGGTTCTGCTCGATGAACAGGGTTCGCGCCGGATCGAGCCCGTGCAGGCGGGCCACCGCGCGGCTCGCCTGCTCGTGCTGGCGGGCGGGAAACGCGCCGCCTTGCCGGCCGTAGACGAACACCTCCACGCCCGGCGCGTCGTGGCTCTCGCACAGCCGCATATGGTTCGCCGCACCTTCGTCGCCGAGGCTGCCGGGGACCGCGTCGTGGACCGCGAAGTGGCGGCTGTCGGCAAAGGCGAGCGCAAGCTGCCGCCGGGTGTCGGGCCATTCCTGGGCCCGGTGAAGCATGGTGGAAAGGTTGGCCGGGGTCAGGTGGCAGCGCCCGTCGGCCGTGTCGGGTGCCGGGCTGACCGTGGCGGCGTTGGCGGTCCACATCGCGCTGGCCGACCATGCCGCAGCGAGCAACGCGCGATCCGCCGTCCCGTCCACCGCCAGCTGCGCGAGCAGCGCCGCGTTGGGGCGCGGCAGCGGCACGAGGAACCCCTGCGCCAGGCCCAGACCCATGTTGTGCCGCATCTTGCCAAGACCCTGCAAGGCGGCGGCTCGCGGATACGAGGGATCGCCCTTGTGGCTCGCGCTGGCGAGATTGCCGAGGCTGAGGCCGGCATAGTTGTGGCTGGGGCCGACGATCCCGTCGAAATTGATCTCGACGAGGCTCATCGCAGCACGCTCCACACTTCGTCACCTTCGCGCACCTGAAGCAGGTCGGCCGTACTGGCGTCGATCGCTACGGCGCCATCGTCGACCCGCGCGCGCGCGCCGTAGCAGGCGCGGAACGCTTGCAGCCGGCCGGTGGCGATCAGCGCCTTCTCGCCCCGGTCGAGAGACGTCGAGGTGACGGTCATCGGTTTCGCCTCGACCACGCTTCTCACCTGGTCGGTGCGCGCCAGCATGGTCGGGCCGCCGTCGAAGATGTCGACATAGCCCTCGAACGCAAAGTTCTCGTCCTCCAGCATCCGCATCGCCGCGCGGCCGGTCGGGTGCGGCACGCCGATGACCTCGCGCGCGCTGTCGGACAGCATGGCGATGTAGACCGGATGCTTGGGCATCAGGTCGGCGATGAACTGGTTGCCGTTGATGGCGTTAAAGTAATCCGCTTCCTGGAAGTTCATCCCGAAGAAGCGGCCCGCGACGCCGTCCCAGAAGGGCGAGCCACCGCGCTCGTCGATGATCCCGCGCAGTTCCGCCAGCACCCGGTCGGCGAACCGCGCGCGGTGCATGGCGATGAACAGGTAGCGGCTGCGCGCCAGCAGCAGCCCCAGCCCCCCGGCGCGCTCGCTCGGGTGCAGGAACAGCCCGCCGACCTCGCTCGAGCCTTCCAGATCGGTGACGAGGCTGAGCATCTCGGCCCGCACCGTGCGGTCCAGTTCCTGCGAATGCTGGGTCAGCACGGTCTTGCGATAGGAATAGAACGGCCATTGCTGCCCGACCATGCTCATCAGCTGGCAGGTGCCGCGCACGGCCCCGGTCTGGACGTTCTCCAGCACCAGCACGAACTGGTCGTCGGCCAGCTGGTCGTCGTCGCGCGCGAAGGCGGCGGAGGCGCGTTCCAGCTTGCGGGCAAGCGCCTTGCGGTCGGGCGGGAGGTTGGTGAACCCCCCGCCGGTCAGCTTGGCCATTTCGTACAGCGGCTCGAGATCGTCGGAATGCGCGGCGCGCAGGCGAAAGGTCAAAGCGGATCCCCCCGGGCAAGCGATTGCAGCACCAGCGCGCTCAAGGCGGCGCGCTCTGACAGCGACGGCACGATCAGGTACTCGTCGGGTGAATGGATCGCGCCGCCGCGCACGCCCATGGTATCGACCACGGGGATGCCACAGGCGGCGATGTTGTTGCCGTCGCACACCCCGCCGGAGCGCTGCCAGCCGATTGCCTGGCCCAGTTGCGCCCCGCAATCGCGGACGAGGTCGAACAGCTTCTGTGCGCGCCGGTCGACCGGCTTGGGCGGGCGGGTCACGCCGCCGTGGCAGTGGATGTGGACCTCGTGCGCCTGCTGCACCTCGCCGATCAGCCCGGCGAGGCCGCTCTCGAACGCCTCGGCGGCGGCGGGGCTACCCGGGCGGATGTTGAACCGCAACACCGCATGGTCGGGCACCACGTTGTTGGCCGCGCCGCCCTCGATCCGCGCCGGGTTGACCGGGCAATCCCCGTTTTGCAGCGCCTTGAGGCCCAGCGTCAGCGCGGCGGCGGCGACGATCGCGTTGCGCCCGTCCTGCGGGTTGCGACCGGCATGGGCGGAGCGGCCGGTGACGACCAGCGCGTAGTTGCCGCTCCCCCCGCGGGCGTGGGCCAGTGTCCCGTCGGGGAGCGCCGATGGCTCGTAAGTGAGCGCGGCATACTTGCCTTGCGCCAGCTGCTCGATCAGCGGAGCCGATGAAAGGCTGCCGGTCTCCTCGTCGGAGTTGAGCAGCACGTCATAGCCCAGCCGGTGGGCATCGGCGCTGGCTTCGAATGCGGCGAGGGCATGGAGGATCACCGCGATACCGCCCTTCATGTCGGCCAGCCCCGGGCCGCACAGCGTGTCCGCGTCGAGCCAGCGCTGATGCTGGAACGGGTGGTCGGCGGGAAACACCGTGTCCATGTGCCCGGTGAGCAGCAGGCGGCGGCCTGCCTCCGGGCGAACCCGCAGGACCACATGGCGGCCGAAGGCCTGCTCCACTTCCCGGCCGGCGGCATCGATCGAGATCACGGGGGCCGGGTCCACCAGCGCGATCTCGCCCGGCAGGCTGCTGAACGCCTCGGTGAGAACGGAAGACAGGGCCTCGAGCCCGGCCAGGTTGGCGGTGCCGGTGTTGATCTCGCTCCAGGCCCTGACCTGCGCCAGCATCGCCTGCTGATCGATGCGCGCCAGGAGCGCCAGGGCAGCGGGGTCCGGTTTCATCGGCAACCGTCTAGCCTCTGGCGCGTTGTCTTCCAACCCTGCGGCCGGCACCAGGTGGGGAAGGCGTTGCATTCGCTCACCTGCATGGCCATAGGGGCACCGTCCTCCCCGGGCTTTGCACTCACTCAACCATCGCGCACGGCTGTGCGCGACCCACTGCTGCGAGGACCGATGACTCTCTACACCACCCGCGCCGGATTGCAGGTCTACCCCGGGCTTGCCGACTTGCTCGAACAGCAGGTGCTGCCCGTGCTGGGGCAGGATGCCCGCGCCTTCTGGACTGGTTTCGCCGCCTTGCTCGACCGGTTCGCGCCGGAAAACCGCGCCCTGCTGGCGAAGCGCGATGCGCTCCAGCAGGAGATCGACGCCTGGCACCAGGCGCGGCGCGGCCAGCGGCACGATCCGGCGGCCTATCGCGCGTTCCTCGAATCGATCGGCTATCTCGTGCCTCAGCCGGGCGAGTTCCAGATCGGCACGCAGAACATCGATGCGGAAATCGCCACCATGGCAGGGCCGCAGCTGGTGGTGCCGATCGTCAACGCGCGGTTCCTGCTCAACGCCGCCAATGCGCGCTGGGGCAGCCTCTACGATGCGTTCTACGGCACCGATGCGCTCGATGCGCCGGCGGCGCGGCCCGGAGGTTACGACGAAGCCCGCGGCGCGGCGGTGATTGCCCGGGTCCGTGCCTTTCTCGACCAGGCGGTGCCGCTCGCTGCGCGGGCGAGCTGGGCCAATCTTGCCGGCCCCGAGGCGATCACGCTCGCCGATCCCTCGCGATATATTGGCGAGACCGAAAAGGGCCTGCTTTTCAAGAACAACGGGCTGCATCTTGAAGTCGTTTTCGATCGTGAACACCCGATCGGCAGAACCGACACCGCCGGCATCGCCGACGTGATCTGCGAAGCCGCGCTGACGACGATTTGCGACTGCGAGGATTCGGTCGCGGCGGTCGACGGCGAGGACAAGACGCTCGCCTATGCCAACTGGCTGGGCCTGATGCGCGGCGATCTCGTGGAGAGCTTCGCCAAGGGCGGCGGAACGGTGACGCGGCGGCTGGAGGATGACAAGCGCTACACCGCGCCCGACGGCAGCGCACACAGCCTGCCTGGCCGCAGCCTGCTGTTCGTGCGCAACGTCGGCCACCTGATGACCAGCCCGGCGATCCTGCTCGCTGACGGGTCGGAAGTGCCCGAGGGGATCATGGACGCCGTCTTCACCAGCGCGATCGGCGCGCTCGACGTGCGCGGGCACGGACGGTGGAAGAACAGCCGCCACGGATCGATCTACATCGTCAAGCCAAAGCAGCATGGGCCGGAGGAGTGCCGCTTCACCAACGACCTGTTCGACGCGGTTGAGGACCTGCTCGAACTGCCGCGGCACACGATCAAGGTCGGGGTGATGGACGAGGAGCGCCGCACCAGCGCCAATCTCGCCGCCTGCATCCATGCAGTGCGCGACCGGATCGTGTTCATCAACACCGGGTTCCTCGACCGCACCGGCGACGAGATCCACACCTCGATGCACGCCGGGCCGATGATCCGCAAAGGTGCCATGAAGACCAGCGGCTGGCTCGCCGCCTATGAAAAACGCAATGTCGCCATCGGCTTGCGGCACGGTCTTTCGAGACGGGCGCAGATCGGCAAGGGGATGTGGGCCGCGCCCGACCTGATGGGGCAGATGATGATCGAGAAGATCGGGCACCTGAAGGCCGGGGCCAACACCGCCTGGGTGCCGAGCCCGACCGCCGCCACGCTTCACGCGCTCCACTATCACCAGTGCGACGTGTTCGAGGTCCAGCAGGGCCTCGGCGAGATACCGCCGCTCGACGAGCTGTTGGCGATCCCGCTCGCGGACGGCGCCAACTGGTCGGAGGAGGAGGTCCGGGCCGAACTCGACAACAACGCGCAGGGGCTGCTCGGCTACGTCGTGCGCTGGGTCGACGCCGGGATCGGCTGCTCGAAGGTGCCCGACATCAACGATGTCGGTCTGATGGAAGACCGCGCGACCTTGCGGATTTCGAGCCAGCACATGGCCAACTGGCTGCTCCACGGGGTCTGCACCCGCGAGCAGGTGATGGATTCCTTGCGCCGCATGGCGGCCAAGGTCGACGCGCAGAATGCTGGCGATCCGTTCTACCGGCCGCTGATCGGCAACGAGGACGCCCCGGCGTTCCGCGCCGCCTGCGACCTGGTGTTCAAGGGCGTCGAGCAGCCGAACGGCTACACCGAGCCGCTGCTGCACCACTGGCGCCAGGTCCGCAAGCGCGGCTGAACGATCCGGAGGGGTGGGGCCGGAGGGGTGGGGGATTCTGTTGCTAGGCTCCCCCGGGCCCCCGGTTTCCGATTCTGTTACCCGGTTCGGTCCGAACCGTGCTCTTGGCTTTGTAGATTCAGGCCGTTAGGCCGTCACATTACGCAGCGAGAGCAAGTGCTTCGTTGTCGTTGGCACTTATGGGTTTTGAGCCTTTAACGGGTTACTCAGCCCGGGCGAAAACAGTGCCTTTCAACACACGTCGATCCTGGTTCGGCCCCGTCATCGCCCCCGTCGCCGAGAGCGGTGGTGGAGCCGCCGGGTACTGCCCCCGGGTCCGCTGTGCCTATTGCACACCGCAATTTATCGCCATAGCCGGCCGAAACCGGCAGGCCCTATATAGGCGGCCGCGCGTTAATGTGAAGTGCGCGGTTGGCGACAGGAGGGGCGCGGCAACCGTCGGGCCCTATTTCCTCAGCAGGTCGCGGATCTCGGTCAGCAGTTCGACCTCGGTCGGCCCGGCAGGAGCCTCTTCCGGCTTCGCGATCAGCCTGTTCGCCTGCCGCACCAGCAGGAAGATGACGAAGGCGAGGATCAGGAAGTTGATGACCGCGGTGAGGAACGCCCCGTACCCGATCATCGCCGCGCCCGCTTCCTTGAGCGCGGCATAGTCGGTCATCGACCCGGTGTAGCCGGCCGGCGTGCTGAGCAGGATGAACTTCGCGCTGAAATCCACTCCGCCGAAGATCGCGCCGATGATGGGCATGATTAGGTCGTCTGTCAGCGAGGTCACGATCGTGCCGAAAGCGCCGCCGATGATGACCGCGACGGCCAGTTCGAGCACGTTGCCGCGCGCGATGAACGCCTTGAATTCCGTGAACATCTCCATTCCTCCCGAAGGGTTGATCCCGCCCGCCTTGTGCCATCATGACGTCATCCTGCCAAGCGACGGATCGCCCGCGCGAATCCTTGAAATGCGCAGCCGCTGTGCTAGCTGTGCAATACAGATGCCGCAGGCGCATCGGGTGCCGGCACCGGTGCCGGAACATGGGAGAATCGTGTCGATGAACTGGAAATCCGTCCGCCGTATCGGCCTCGTCGCCCTTGCCTCGCTCGGTCTTGCCGGATGCGGGATCAATTCGGTTCCGACCAAGGAGGAAGCCGCCAAGGCCCAGTGGGGCAACGTCGAGACCGCGCTGCAGCGCCGCGCCGACGTGATCCCGAACCTGGTCTCGGTGGTCCAGGCCGCGGCGATTTCGGAGCAGAACATCCTCCAGGGCGTGATCGATGCCCGCGCCCGCGCGACCTCGATCAACATCACCACCGACGACCTGTCCAACCCGGAGGAGTTCCGCCGCTTCAACGAGGCGCAGAACCAGCTCACCCAGGCGCTGGGCCAGCTGCGGACGGTGGTGGAGAACTACCCCCAGCTCGCCAGCCAGCCGCGCTTTGCCGACCTGATGGTGGCGATCGACGAGGCGAACAACCTGATCAACACCGAACGGGTCCGCTACAACGAGGCCGCGCGCGACTACAACACCGAGATCCGCACCTTCCCGAGCACGATCGCGGCCAACGTGATCTACGGCTCCGATCCGCTCGAATACTTCGAGGCCGACGAGGCGAGCCGGGCAAACCCCGTGGTTGACATGAGCGGCATCACCGGTGCCCAGCGCCCGGCCCCCGGCGCGGCCCCGGCGAGCAACGACAACGCGCAAGGCCAGGCCCCGGCAGCGGCCGCCAACTGAGGTGACACGCGCGTTCGCAGCCTTGCGTATCCTGCTGCTGGCGCTGGCGGCGGCGCTGCTGCCCGCCGGCGCGCTGGCGCAGGACTATCCCCCGCGCCCGGCCGGCCCGGTCTATGACGGAGCGGATATCCTCTCCCCCGCCACCGAGGCGGCGCTCGACGCGCGGCTGCGCGACTACAACCGCGAGACCGGCCGGGCGATCGTGGTCGCGACGGTGCCGGGCATCGACGGCCAGCCGATCGAGCCCTACGCCACCGGGCTGTTCAGCGAATGGGGCATCGGCGGCGCGCAGCGCGACCAGGGGCTGCTGCTGCTGATCGCGCAGGAGGACCGCAAGCTGCGGATCGAGGTCGGCTATGGCCTCCACCCCTATTTCGGCGGGATCATGTCCGGCCGGGTCATCAACGACGTGATCGTGCCCCGGTTCAAGGCGGGCGATTTCGACGGCGGCGTGACCGCCGGGGTCGATGCGATACTCGAGCACCTCGCCCGCAGCCCGGCCGATGCGGCAGCGGTGGCCGAAGCGGCCGAGGCTGCGGCGGCGCAGGAAGCGTCCGGCGGCGGCTTCCCGGTCGGCGCGCTGTTCTGGATCGCGTTCCTGGTGTTCTTCTTCGTGCTTCCCGCGATGCGCGGCGGCAGGCGGAGGCGCTATCGCGGTCGCGGCGCGGTGGGCGGCGTGGTCGGCGACATCATCCTGTGGGAAGCGGGCAAGGCGATCGCGCGCGGTCTGTCGGATGGCGACAGCGGCTGGGGCGGCGGCTTCGGGGGCGGTGGCGGGTTCGGCGGGTTCGGCGGCGGAATGTCCGGCGGCGGCGGCGCGAGCGGGAGCTGGTAGGGCGATGCGCTATCTCGACGATGCAGGGCACAGGCTGGTCAGCGAGGCGGTCGCCGCAGCCGAGGAACACACCGCCGGCGAAATCGTGACAGTGCTGGCCGAGCGCACCGACGGCTATTCCGACATCGTGCTCGCCTGGGCGGCGCTGGCGGCGTTCACCATGATGAGCCTGTTCGCCGCCCTGCCCCGGCCATTCCTCGACCTGTGGGACGGGCTGCTGGGCGGCTGGGGCCATATCTGGACCACTGGCGAACTCGCCAGCATGACCATTGCGCTGGGAATGCTCGCCTTCGCGCTGACCGCGGCGCTGCTGTGGCGCGACGGGCTGCGGTTCGCGGTCATCCCCGGGCCGGTCAGGACCGCCCGGGTCCACGCCCGTGCGGTCAAGCATTTCAAGGTCGGCGCGGAGCGGCGCACCCACGGCCGCACGGGGGTTCTGATCTACCTCTCGCTCAGGGAACACCGCGCCGAGATCGTCGCCGACGAGGCGATTGCCGCGCTTGTGCCGGGCGAGGTGTGGGGCGAGGCCATGGCCGATATGCTGGTCCACATCCGCGAGGGCCGCGTGGCCGAAGGCATGGCCGCCGCCGTGCGCGATGTCGGCAAGGTGCTGGCGGAACACTTCCCGCGCTGCGACAGCGACGTCAACGAGCTGCCCGACCGTCTGATCGAGGTGTAGACGGCGCGTCTCATCTCAGCTGCCCCCTCCCTTGAGGGAGGGGCCGGGGCCGGGTGTCCGGCATTGGCGAGCGGCACGACCCCCATCCCAACCCCTCCCCCATGGGAGGGGCTTGATCGAAAGCGAGGCATGGCATGATTCCCGAAGAACCCGAAGAGATCATGTGGCAGGGGCGGTTCGTCACCGCCAAGCGCCGGGGCAGGTGGGAATACGCCAGCCGCGCGCGAGGCATCCGTGCTGCGGCCATCATCGCCATCGACGATGAGGGATGCGTGCTGCTGGTGGAACAGTTCCGGGTGCCGCTCGGCAGGCGCAGCCTCGAGATCCCGGCCGGCCTGATCGGCGACGAAGCGGGCCGCGAAGGCGAGAGCCCCGAGACCGCCGCGATCCGCGAACTGGAGGAGGAGACCGGCTACACCGCCGCGCGCATGGAGGTGCTCGGGGAGTTCCATTCCAGTCCGGGCATGGTCAGCGAGGGCTTTACCCTGCTGCGCGCGCGCGGGCTGACCAAAGTGGGCGCAGGCGGCGGCACCGAAGGGGAGGACATCACCCTGCACCGGGTCGCGCTGGCCGAACTGCCGCAATTCGTTGCGCGCTGGCGCGAACGCGGCCATGCGGTCGATGTGCGGATCGCCATCCTGATGGCGGCGACACTGATCGGGGAGGACTGACATGGCAGGACGGTGCGCGGGCAAGCTGGCTCTGGTGACGGGAGCGGCCCAGGGCCTCGGCGCGGCCCACGCGCGGCGGCTGGCAGAGGAAGGCGCGCGGGTCCTGTGCACCGACATCAACGCGGGCGGCGCCGCCGCCACTGCCGAGGCGATCAACGCCGCGTTCGGTGCCGGGACAGCCTTCGCCATCGGACACGACGTCACCAGTCCGGCGGAGTGGGAACGGGCGGTGGAGGCTGCGCGCGATCACCTCGGCGGGCTCAACGTCCTCGTCAACAATGCCGGGATCGGAGTTGGCGGCAACATCGAAAGCTGCACCTTCGAAGACTGGCAGCGGTGCTTTTCCGTCAACGTCGATTCGATCTTCCACGGCTGCCAGAAGGCGCTGCCGCTGATGCGCGCGCACGCGCCGGGTTCGATTGTCAACATCTCCAGCATCGCCGGGCTGATCGCCAGCGACACCATGCCGGCCTACAACGCCAGCAAGGCGGCGGTGTGGATGCTGACCAAGTCGATTGCGCTCCACTGCGCCAAGAACAACATGCAGATCCGCTGCAATTCGGTGCATCCCACTTTCGTCGACACGCCGATCCTCGACGGGACGGCGCGGCATCACCGGCTGGACAAGGGCGTGCTGCTGGAAAAGCTGGCGCGGCAGATCCCGCTGAAGTTCATCGGCGAGCCGGATGATATCGCCAACGCGGTGGTCTATCTCGCCAGCGACGAGAGCCGCTTCATGACCGGGGCCGAGATCAAGCTCGACGGCGGCATTTCCGCGATGTGATTGCAGGCCCGCAGGGGCGGAATGCTGCTCGTGTCTCGACGGGCGCATTCCAGGCGGAATGCTGCTCGTGTCTCGACAGGCGCATTCCTGGCGGAATGCTGCTCGACACGAACGGGTGGCGGGTGAGCACCGTTCGTATCGAGCGAAGGACCGAGCGAAGCGCCAGACCGCATTCAGCATACGGCCGACCACTCGAGGCTCCGCTCAGTCCGCGATCAGGGCGACCGCGAGGTAGACGAGGATCAGCGAGCCGAACCCCACCAGGGTGCCGAGCACGAAGCCGATCCGGACCAGCGTCGGGTTGACGCCGAAGTAGTTGGCGATCCCGCCGCACACGCCCCAGATCCGGGCCTGGGCCTTGTCGAGGCGGAAGCTCCTCGAGGGCAGGCCCACGGCGGGTCGCTCCTGCTGCAGCCGGGTCACGCGATCACTCCGGAACCGATCAGGTTCGGGCTGGCGGGCACGATCGCCGCGGCGAAGATGAAGGCCGAAACGGCCAGCGAGGTGAGAGCAGCAACGACACGACCGCTCAGGTTTTCGAAGGCACGCATGGGGTAGTTCCTTTCTTTTCGATCTATCCGGCGGACCATTCCACCCGATGCCGGAACTGTTGCAGATGCCGTGCCAGTTTCTGCAAGACGCTGTTTTTGATAGGTTTGTATCGTTCTACCCGCTTTAGCAGCCGTTCATCGATGCGAAAGGTTGGTGTTTTTCCCCATCTCTTGGGATCGATCTTCGGGCTGGTGCGCGGGCGCTGTCCTGCCTATCGCTTGCCCGGCCATGGCGCTCGACCGGATCACCCTCTCCCGCTTCCGCAACCATGGCGAGACGCTGCTCGGCGACACCCAGCGCTTCAACCTGCTGGTCGGGGAAAACGGAGCCGGCAAGACCAACGTGCTGGAAGCGGTTTCGCTGCTGGCACCGGGCCGGGGTCTTCGGCGAACGCCGCCGGGCGATCTCGCCATGATCGGCGGGCTGGGCGGGTTCGCGGTCGGTGCCTCGCTGGCGCAGCCGGGTGATGCCGGGCCGGTCCGGCTGGCCACTTATGCCCGCGCCGACCAGCCGAACCGGCGCAGGGTCCAGGTGAACGGTGCCGAAACGGGGGCCAATGCGCTGGGGGAATGGCTGGCGCTCGGCTGGCTGACCCCGGCGATGGACCGGCTGTTTTCCGACAGCGCGGGTGCGCGGCGGCGCTTTCTCGACCGGATGGTGCTGGCGCTGGAGCCGGCCCATGCCCACCACAGCGCCCGCTACGAGGCCGCGCTGCGCGAGCGCAACCGTCTGCTGGCGGACGAACGCGAGCCGGACCCGGCCTGGCTGGAGGCGGTCGAGCGGCACCTCGCCCGGCACGGGTCGCAGATCGCCCGGGCGCGGGCGCGGACGGTGCGCGCGCTGGCGGACGAACTCGTCGCCCTGCCGCCGGAACCGTTCGCCCTCCCCCTGCTCGCGCTCGAACCCGGCGGGCCGGCGGACGAGGAGGCGCTGGCCGACGCGCTGGCGCAGGGCCGCCGCCGTGACCGGCAGGCCGGGCGCACTCTGGCCGGGCCGCACCGCGACGAACTGGCGGTGACAATGGCGGGCAAGATGATGCCGGCGGCGGACTGCTCCACCGGTGAACAGAAGGCCATGCTGATCGCCCTGACCCTCGCCCAGGCCGCGCTTGCCGCGAGGGGCAGGCCGGGCGTGCTGCTGCTGGACGAAGTGGCCGCGCATCTCGATCCGGTCCGGCGGGGCGCGCTGTTCGACCGGCTGCGGCAGGGCGCGGCGCAGGTCTGGATGACGGGAACCGAACTGGCACCGTTCGAGGATATCCGGGCAGAAGCCGCGGTGTGGCGGGTGAGTGGCGGGGAAACGATCCGGGTGTGACACCCGCTCACCCCCTCCCCGCTGGGGGAGGATGGCGAGGCTCTACTTCACTTCTCCGCTTGAGGAATCGCCTCCGCCACCTCGTCAACCGTGGCCGCGACCAGCGCCTCGATCCCCTCCTCGGTCGGATGGATGCGGTCCTGCTGGAACAGCGACTGGTCGCGGTAGATCGATTCCAGCCAGAACGGAATGAAGGCGGCCCCGTATTCCTGCGCCAGCGCGGGATAGATGGCGTCGAACGCCTGCTGGTACTCGGGGCCGTAGTTCGGCGGCGCGCGCATCCCCATCAGCAGCACGGGGATCTGCCGCTGCTTCAGCTCGTCGAGCATCGCGGCAAGGTTGGCCCGCGTCTCGTCCGGGGAAAGCCCGCGCAGCAGGTCGTTGCCGCCCAGTTGCACGATCACCAGGTCGGGCGCGGGTTGCCGGGCGTCGAGTGTGAAGGCGAACCGCTGCCGCCCGGCTGCGGTCGTGTCGCCGGAGACCCCGGCATTGGCCACCCGGGCATTCACGCCCTTCGCCCGCAGTGCGTCTTCGAGCTGCGCCGGATAGCTGTCCTCCTGCGCTACGTTGTAGCCGGCGAACAGGCTGTCGCCGAAGGCCAGGATGTGCCGCTCCGGCCCAGCAACCGGCCGATCGGTCGCGGCCGTCCGCTCGCCCGCCGCCGGCCCGGCCGGCGGGGCCGAGCTGCCGCAGGCGGCCAGCAGGCCCAGCGCGGGGGCAATCGACAGACGGCGCAGCAGCATCGGCAAGTCTCCTTGATATCGCACCCCCAACTATGCCATCGCGGTGCAGTGACAAGCCCCTCCCCCGCGATTTCCGCCCGCGCCCTCACCCTGACCCTCGGATCCGACGCCGCCCCGGTGCAGATCCTGCGCGGGATCGATCTCGACATCCCGGAAGGGCAGATCTGCGCCCTGCTTGGCCCCTCGGGCTCGGGCAAGAGCTCGCTGATGGCGGTGCTGTCGGGGCTGGAGCGGGCCAGCGCGGGCGCGCTGAGGGTCGCCGGGGCCGACTTCGCCAGCATGGGGGAGGACGATCTGGCCCGCGCCCGCCGGGGCCGGATCGGCATCGTTCTCCAGGCCTTCCACCTGCTGCCGACCATGACCGCGCTCGAGAACGTCGCCACGCCGATGGAACTGGCGGGCGAGGCTGACGCGCAGGCGCGCGCGCGGGCCGAGCTGGTCGCGGTCGGCCTGGGCCACCGGCTCGACCACTACCCGACCCAGCTTTCGGGCGGCGAGCAGCAGCGCGTGGCGATCGCCCGCGCTATCGCCCCGCGCCCGCGCCTGATCTTCGCCGACGAGCCGACCGGGAACCTCGACGTCGCCACCGGGCACGAGATCATCGAACTGCTGTTCGCCCGCCGCGCCGAGACCGGCGCGACCCTGCTGGTGATCACCCACGACCCCGAGCTCGCCAGCCGCTGCGACCGGATCGTCACCATGGCCGACGGACGGATCGCCAGCGACACGCACGCCGGCGTCGGCAGCACCGGCGCGTGAGCGAGACCGGGCTTTCCTGGAGTGCCGCCTGGCGCATCGCCCGGCGCGACCTGAACGCCCGCTTCAAGGGGCTGCGCCTGCTGCTGGTGTGCCTGTTCCTGGGCACCGGCGCGCTCGCCGCGATCGGGACGCTGACCGGGGCGATCGAGGGCGAACTCGCCAGCAGGGGGCAGGAACTGCTGGGCGGCGACATCGAGGTCGAGGTGTGGCAGCGCGACCTCACCCCCGAGGAGAAGACCGCGCTGGCGGCCTACGGAACGGTGTCCGGCGGCACCCGGATGCAGGCCATGGCCCGCGCGGGCGACGAGGCGGCGCCGGTCGAACTGAAGGCCGTCGACGAACGCTGGCCGCTCTACGGCAGGGCCAGCCTGGCTGACGGGCGGACGGTCGGCGCACCGCCGGCGGGGCAGGCCTGGGTCGGCCAGGGCGCGCTCGACCGGCTGGGCATCGCGGTGGGAGACCGGTTCCGCGTCGGCACCGCCGAACTGGTCGCCGCCGGGGTGATCGCCGTGGAACCGGACCGCCTGTCCGAAGGCTTCCAGCTCGGCCCGACCGTGATCGTCGCGGCCGACCTGCCGGGCCGGGCCGGGCTGACCGCGCCGGGCGCGCTCTACCAGAGCAAGTATCGCGTCGCCTTCGCGCCGCAGCGCGATCCGGCGCAGGTGCAGGAGGAGCTGGAGGCGCGCTTTCCCGATGCCGGGTTCGACTATCGCACCCGCGAGCGCGCTTCGCCCGGGGCGGACCGGTTCGTCGGGCGGATGGGCGAGTTCCTCACCCTGGTCGGCCTTGCCGCGCTGGTGATCGCGGGGATCGGCATCGGCGGCGGGGTCGCCTCCTACCTCGAGGCGCGGCGCACCAGTGTCGCCACGCTCAAGGTGCTGGGGGCCACCAGCGGCGACATCGCCCGCATCTACGCGCTTCAGATCGGCGCGGCCGCGCTCGCCGGAACGATCGCAGGGCTGATTGCCGGGGTGCTGGTCACGCCGCTGCTGGGCGTCGCGCTCGACGGCCTGCTGCCGGTCGAGACCGGCTTCGTTCTCGCTCCGGGCGCGCTGCTGCTGGCCGCCGCCTTCGGCCTGCTGGTCGCGCTGGTGTTCGCCGCCACCCCGCTGGTGCGCGCGCGCGAGTTCCCGGCGATGGCGCTGATGCGCGCGCGGGTCTCTCCGCTGGCGCGCGACAGGGCGGCGCTGCCCTGGGTCCTGGGCGGACTCGGCGCGATCGTCGTGCTGGTGCTGCTGACATCGAACTACCCGCTGCTGGCCGGCGGTTTCCTGGCCGGGGCGGCCGCGGTGCTGGGGCTGCTGGCGCTGCTCGGCTGGGGGCTGCGGCGGCTGACCGCGCGCCTGCCGCGCCCGGCCAGTCCGCTGCTCCGCAACGCGCTGGCGAACCTGCACCGGCCCGGCAGCTCGACCGGCGCGCTCGTCACCGCGCTCGGCTTCGGCCTCAGCGCCTTCGTGCTGCTCGCCGGAATCCAGACCGCCATCGACGGGAACATCGAACGCAGCGTGCCGCGGCAGGCGCCCGACTACTTCGTGCTCGACATCCCGCGCGACCGGGGCAGCGATTTCGCCGCTCTGGTACGCCAGCAGCACCCGCAGGCCGCGGTCAACATGGTGCCGACCCTGCGCGGCGCGATCCTCGCCTATGGCCCGAAGAACGCCATGATCCGGGTGAGCGAGCTGGAGGAGATACCCGACGATGCCTGGCCGCTGCGAGGCGAGCGGGGCCTGTCCTATGCCGAGGAGCTGCCCCCCGGCAGCAGGCTGACCGAGGGGATGTGGTGGGGGCCGATGTACCAGGGCGAACCGCAGGTGTCGGTCGACGAGGAGTTCGCCCGCGCGATCGACCTGGAGGTGGGCGATTACCTGACCGTGGGCATTCTGGGTGTGGAGCGGACCGCCCGGGTCGGCAGCCTGCGCCAGCTCGAATGGGAGAACATGGGCTTCAACTTCGTGCTCGTGTTCAGCCCCAACACGCTGCGCGATGCGCCCCACAACCTGACCGCCACGATCGAGCTGGGGCCGGGCGAGACGCCCCGCCCGGAACTGCTGCGGGCGCTGGTGCGGCAGTTCCCCTCGACCTCGGTGATCGAGGTGGGCGACGTGCTCGCACAGGCGCAGACGATCCTCGGCCAGGTCGGCGTGGCCACCTTCGCCGCGGCCTCGGTCGCGGTGCTGGCGGGGCTGGCGGTGCTGATCGGCGCGATCGCCGCGGCCCGCGCCGCGCGGACGTACGACACTGTCGTGCTGCGCGTGCTCGGTGCCAGCCGGGCGCAGGTCATGGCGATGCAGCTGGCCGAATACGCGCTGCTGGCGGCCATGCTGGCCGGGGTTGCCCTGCTGCTCGGCACGGGCCTTGCCTGGCTGGTGATCACGCGGCTGTTCGAGTTCGAATGGCTGCCGCACTGGCCCACCATCCTGGCCGTGCTGGGCGGCGGGATCGGCTTCGTGCTGGTCTTCGCCCTCGCCGGCTCGCTGCCGCTGCTGCGGGCCAAGCCAGCGCAGGCGCTGCGCTCGCTCTAGCGGACGCGGGCCCGCGCCGGCAGGCCGGTCAGGCGAAGACCGCCGGGTCGGCCCCGCCCTTGGGATCGGGCCCGAAGCGGTTCGGCCCCTTGGTCCCTTCGAGCAGCATGAACACCAGGATGATGATCCCGCCCACGATCGGGATGAACCCGAGCAGCACGAACCAGCCGGACTTGTCCTGGTCATGGAACCGGCGCACCTGCACCGCGATCCCGGGGACGATCAGGCCGAGGATCAGAAGCAGGCTGAGCGGGCCATAGGCACCCCCCACCATCCCGCTCAGCCCCAGCATCTGTTCGATCAGAACGACCAGAACGAGCGCGATGATCATGCCGAGCACGAACATCCAGTATTCCTTGCGCCGCGATCGCCCGGTGAAGTCGGCGTAGCGCTTCAGCGGCATGAGCATCCAGTCCATTCTCATCCTCCCTGTCTGGCTTCGTTGGGCCGGGAGGGAGGAAACCACACCTGCGCCAGCCACGCAAAGAAAAAGGGCCCCGCCGTAGCGGAGCCCCCTTCCTTCATGCCCTGCCCGCGGGCGTCAGAACTTGAACCGGGCCGATGCGCCGTAGGTGCGCGGCTGGTTCGGATAGCCCGAGATCGACGTCCCTTGCGCCACCGACGGGAAGATCGTGGTGATGAAGCGGTCGTCGAGCAGGTTGCGGCCCCACAGCGACAGCTCCAGCCCCATGTCGAAGGCATAGGTGATCGATGCGTTGACGTTGTTGACCTCGCGCACGAACTCGCGCGCGGCGGCCTGGGCGGCCGCGTTGTCCGGGGTTCCGTCGTTGGGCCCGCGGAAGTTGGTCAGCCCGTCGATGACCTGCACCGGCGACTCGTACTGGTAATCGCCGCGCAGGATGATGCGGTCGCCGTTCACCAGTTCCTTGTTCCAGGTCGCCCCGAACGACACGCTGAGCGGGTGGACGCCAGCCACCTGCCGGCCCGAGAGGTCGCCCACCGGCGAGAGCGGGAAGCTGTTGTACTTCGCATCGAGGTAGGTCAGCGCCAGCGACAGGGTCAGCTCGTCGGTGGGCCTGACGAACCCGTCGAACTCGACCCCGAAGGTCTCGACCTCGCCTGCGTTCACCAGCGTGAAGAAATCGCCGACGAAGATGTTCGACTGGAAGTTCTCGAGCGTCTGCTGGAAGAAGGTCAGGTTGGCCGCCGCCAGATCCCAGCTGCCCTTGATGCCGAGTTCGTAGACGGTCGATTCCTCGGGCAGCGCGAACCGCGAACCGGCCACCAGGTTGGGCACCCCGAGTCCGGCGCCGATTACGCCGGGCAGGTCGGCCGCCGACGGGCGGCTGTCGCGCGACAGGTTGAAGGAACTCGCCTTGAAGCCGGTCGCGTAGCTCACGTAGACGTTGAGCGTGTCGGTCACTTCGTAGTTGGCGCGCGCCAGGTAGGTCACGTCGTCGTCGCGCGTGCGGCCGCTCTCGATCGCGTTGGGAATGTTGACGATCGGCCGCAGAAACTGGAAGTCCCGCAGCGCATTGAACGGGTTGAGCGCCGGGTTGTTCTGGTTGGCGGTGGCGAAGGCCTGCGCCCCGGCGCTGATCTGGGCGAACGCGGCCGGATTGCCCACCGCGAACTGCTGGATCTGCTGGGCAGAGGCCGAGGTTCCCGCCGGCAGACCGATCGCTGCGCCGACTGTCTGCGCCAGTGCGCCCCGGAACAGCAGCAGATTGCGCGACGGCGCGAATTGCGGCGCGTTGAGGTCGATCTGCGAGAAGGCATCGGTCGTCACGCTGCTGGACACGACGTCCTTCTTGTCCTTGGTGTAGTTGGCACCGAAGGTCAGGGTCAGGCGGTCGGTAAGGTCGAGATCGACCTGGCCGAAGATCGAGTAGGCTTCGTTATCCTGCTTGAAGGCGTTGAAGAACCCCTGCCCCTCGGCGAAGAAGGTGCCCGGAGCGGCACCCAGCAGCGCCTCGACCGAGGGGAGATTGAGCGCCCCGCCGGTGGCGCCGGCGATGAGGCCGTTGGCATAGGCCCGGAAGTCCTCGCCGAACAGGATCTGGTCGGCGGTCTGGAGGTCTTCCTTGAAGTAGTAGCCGCCGACGAGGAAGTTGAACATCCCGTCGAAATCGGACGCCAGCCGCAGTTCCTGCGTGAAGGTCTCGATATCGGCCTGGCCGATGTTGGCGCCGGTGGCCAGCGCCGCGCTGGTGAAGTCGACGTCCTGGTTGGCGCGGATCCTGGTGTCGCGATAAGCGGTGATCGAAGTCAGCGTCAGGTCGGCGAACTCGTAGTCCGCCTGGCCCGACACGCCCCAGTTGCGCACCCGGTTGAACGGCACGACATCGGTGAACACGACATCGTTCAGTTCGGTGCCCGGCGCGTTCAGCTGGCCGCCGATCGCCTGGATCAGGGCGGTCCGGTCCGACGGGCGCAGGTTGACCACCGCGCAGCACTTCTCGTCGATCTCGTCCCAGTCGCCGATCAGGCGGAAGGTCAGGTTGCTGCCGTTGTCGTACAGCGCCTCGGCCCGGGCGAACCAGCGGTTGCGGTCGTTCAGGTCATCGCCGTTGAAGCCGTTGGTGACGAACCCGTCGCGCTTGTTGAGGCCGGCGGCGACGCTCACGGCAAGCGTGTCGCTGACCGGGCCGCTGACGTAGCCGCGCGCGACCAGCGCATCGTAGTTGCCATAGGACAGCTCGGCGCTGCCTTCGAGTTCGAACGAAGGGGCCTTCGTAACCAGCGAGATCACGCCGGCGCTCGCGTTCTTGCCGAACAGGGTCGACTGCGGCCCGCGCAGCACTTCGACCCGCTGGAGATTGGGGAGGTCGGAAATCTGCGAGACCGCGCGGCTGCGATAGACCCCGTCAACGAACACGGCGACCGAAGGCTCGAGCCCGAGGTTGTTGCCGTCGGTGCCGAAGCCGCGGACCGAGAAGGTGGTGGCGAAGGCGCTCTGGAGCTGCGAGGCGCGCAGCGAGGGCACGACCGACTGCAGGTCGGCGATGTCGCGGATCTGCGCCTGCTCGATCGTCTCGCCGGACGTCACGGAAACCGCGACCGGCGTTTCCTGCAGCGTCTGTTCCCGCTTGGTCGCGGTGACGACGATCTCGTTGCCGCTGGCCACTTCGGGCTCGTCGCCGGCTTCGGCGTCCTGCGCCAGGGCGGTGCCGGGAACGGCGAGGGTGATGGCTGCGGCCCCTGCGAGCAGGAGCGAGCGACGGCCGGCAAGGCCGGTCGATGGAACTGTCATGATGCCTCCTCTTCCACGCGGCGACCCCTGAATTGCGGAGAGAAAAGGGGTTCGCCGCCTGAACCGCTGATAGTCGTGGGGGATTCCCCGCTCAAGCGGCAAATCATGCCCGGCTCGCCCAGTGCGCCTTCTGTGACCGGCCCGCCACACCGGGGCCCTGCGCGGGCTCGCTGCGGCGGCCTTGAACCGGCCCGCTTGCCCCGCGGCGCTGGCTCGGCTATCGGGCGCGGCATTGTTGCGCTGCACAATGCCCGCCACCCCCTTACCGAAGGCCCGACCCCCTATGTCCGCATCCTTGCGCAACGTGGCGATCATCGCCCACGTCGACCACGGCAAGACCACGCTCGTCGACCAGCTGTTCCGCCAGTCCGGCACCTTCCGCGACAACCAGCGCGTCGAGGAACGGGCGATGGATTCGAACGACCTCGAAAAGGAACGCGGGATCACCATCCTGGCCAAGTGCACCTCGGTCGAATGGGCCCCCGCGGGAGCGCCGACGGCTCACCGGATCAACATCGTCGACACCCCCGGCCACGCCGACTTCGGGGCCGAGGTGGAGCGGATCCTCTCCATGGTCGACGGGGTGATCCTGCTGGTTGACAGCGCCGAGGGCGCGATGCCGCAGACCAAGTTCGTCACCGGCAAGGCGCTGGCGCTGGGCCTCAAGCCCATCGTCGTGGTCAACAAGATCGACCGGCCCGACGGCCGCCCGCAGGAAGTGCTCGACGAGGTGTTCGACCTGTTCGTCAGCCTCGATGCGAGCGACGAGCAGCTCGACTTCCCCGTCCTCTACGCCTCGGGCCGCGAGGGCTATGCGAGCGAGGACCAGGACGCGCGCAGCGGCGATCTCGCCCCGCTGTTCCAGCGCATCGTCGACCACGTCCCCGCCCCCGGCCTCGACGTGACCGGCAAGTTCAGCTTCCTTGCCACCCTGCTCGACCGCGACAACTTCATGGGCCGCGTGCTGACCGGCCGGGTCCAGTCGGGCACGGTCAGGGTCAACGATCCGATCCACGTGCTCGACGCCGCCGGCAAGGTGATCGAGACCGGCCGCGCGACCAAGCTGATGAGCTTCCGCGGGCTCGAGCGCGTGCCGGTCGAGAGCGCGCAGGCGGGCGACATCATCGCCATGGCCGGCCTCGAGAAGGCGACGGTCGCCAACACCCTGGCCGACCCTTCAGTGACCGAACCGATCGCCGCCCAGCCGATCGACCCGCCCACGCTGGCGATGCGCTTCGCGGTCAACGACAGCCCGCTCGCCGGGCGCGAGGGCAGCAAGGTGACGAGCCGCATGATCCGCGACCGGCTCATGCGCGAGGCGGAAACCAACGTCGCCATCCGCGTGACCGAGAGCGAGGACAAGGACAGCTTCGAAGTCGCCGGGCGCGGCGAACTGCAGCTGGGCGTGCTGATCGAGACCATGCGCCGTGAAGGCTTCGAGCTCGGCATCAGCCGCCCGCGCGTGCTGCTGCGCGAGGACGAGGGCAAGCGGATGGAGCCGTACGAGACGGTCGTGATCGACGTCGACGACGAGCACTCGGGCACCGTGGTGGAGAAGATGCAGCGCCGCAAGGCCGAGCTGACCGACATGCGCCCGAGCGGCAGCGGCAAGACCCGGATCACCTTCTCCGCCCCCAGCCGCGGCCTGATCGGCTATCACGGCGAGTTCCTCAGCGACACCCGCGGCACCGGGATCATGAACCGCCTGTTCGAGAAGTACGGCCCCTACAAGGGCCCGATCGAGGGCCGGATCAACGGCGTGCTGATCTCCAACGCCACCGGCGATGCGGTGCCCTACGCGCTCAACGCGCTGGAGGAGCGCGGCGAGCTGTTCATCGGCGGCGGGGCCAAGCTCTACGAAGGCATGATCATCGGCGAGAACGCCAAGCCGGAAGACCTCGAGGTCAACCCGCTCAAGTCCAAGCAGCTGACCAACTTCCGCTCCACCGGCAAGGATGACGCGATCCGCCTCACCCCCCCGCGCGTGATGACGCTGGAGCAGGCGATCGCCTATATCGACGACGACGAGATGGTCGAAGTGACCCCGGCCAGCATCCGCCTGCGCAAGGCGATCCTGTGCCCGCACGAACGCAAGAAGGCCCGCCGCAAACTGGAGACGGCCTGAGCCGCAGGCTGCTGCGCCACACACCCCCTCTCCCCTCGCGGCAGGTCACAAGGCAACCGGCCTCGCGGCAGGCCGCTGGGGAAAAGGACGGGTGTTCGTTCGCCCCAACCCCCGTCACCCCTGCCCCTCGACTGCCTGCCAGGGCAGGCGCTCAGGATGAACTGCCCCAGGGGCAGGCAGAGGCCGATCACGCTGCCGGTTGCAGAGGCACATTGCCCCGCGCACCCCTGCCCTCTCCCCTCGCGGGAGAGGAGGGAGGCGCGAAGCGCCGGAAGGAGAGGGGGCGGCGGCGTCAGGCGGCGAGCAGCGTCTCGATCCGGTCAAGCTCGGCCGCAAACGCAAAGCAAAGCTGCTGCGCTTCTTCGGGATCGGCAAGCCAGCGCGACATCTGCGGATAGACCTTGCGCCAGAACCGGTTGCGCCGCGCATCCCACGGAGCGGCGTCACGCGCGGCCCGCGCGGTAGCGAGCAGGCGGATCATTTCCTCGCGCACATCCTCCGGATCGACAGTTTCCTGCTTCGGAGCAGTGGGGAAAAGATCCTGCTGGATGGCCATGCCGAATACCTAGCGCGCCGCCGGGGCAAGGCAACCGGCCGCGCGGCAGGCCGCTGGGGAAAAGCTGTGCAAGGCTGCGCTAAAGCGTCTTCGGCGGCTTGCGCTGGTCGGCGTCCGGCTGGGGCAGGTCAGACACGGAGATCAGTTCCCCTTCACATACCCGGCGCAGCAGATCGGCGAGCGTTTCCTGTCGTTCGACCGTCAGGGTGAGGATGCGGACCAGATCGAGCAGTTCGCCGTTCCATTCGTCATCCCATTCGGTCGGTCGGATATGGTCGAGCGCGCTGGTGGAAGTGACTGCACGGCCGGTGCCCTTGCGGGTGCGGTAGCCCAGCCACTTGGGGATGACCTGCATCCCGCTGACGGAGAAGGCCCAGACTTCCGGGCGGACGCCGCCCAGCCGCCCGTCGGCCACCACGATGCTGCCGCTGTCTTCGTCATAGCCGACTTCGCTGGTGTCGGCGGGGATGCGGCTGACATCCACGTCCCAGCCGATGCCGGGCAATTCAGGCACCTGCCTGGCGGGCCGCCCGGCGGCGGGATCGACGAAACGCTCGGCATAGGTATGGAGCCACAGCAGCTCGCGCCCGGCGGCGACGGCTTCGGCCCAGAGCGCGGCGTCGGCCGTGATCGGCACCCGCAGGCCGGGCCGCTCCAGCGCGGCGGCAAAGCGCTGCTGGTAGGCGGTGGGCGAAAGCAGCGCATAGACATAGGCGGCAATGTCTTCGGGCGAAGGCGGCGCAATGCCCAGCAGGCGGGCGAGCGCGGCGGCGAGACCGGTGGTCAGATTGGGCTCGGTGGCGGCGGCGTCGCGGTAGAGTGGGATGATGTCCTTGCCGCCACGACCGCAAAAATGGTGCAAGTCTGGGACGGCAGTCGTGGTGGTTAGCGCTGGTCCAGCACCTAATTCGACTGTTAGGAGGCTTGCGAAGAACAACTGACAATCCGATTGACTTTGCCATAGCGACGGGCGCTCCAGATTAGTTACACGAGCATCTTCGAAAGCCCATTGCCGGTCAAAGCTACGAAAACCATACCGACGTATAGGCTGACAAGATTCTCCTGATTTCACCTCTGCTAGTCTTTTTAATCCCTGAACCTTTGTTTTGACGGTGCGACCGCTTGAGCCAGTGAAGAACAATGCGGGTCTTTCCACGTCACTTGAAGCCGTCAAGAGCTTCCACCGCTCCTTCAACAAAGCCTCGCTCGGCGCAATCGGCCACGTTCGCCCGAACTTGCACCCCGGCTGTTGCCACGGAAACAGGTCGGTCAGCAGCGGCATTTCCTCCCACGCCGCATCACCGGTCGGTGGCAGCAGGGGATCGAGCCAGCCAGCGGGTGCGCGCTCCCACTCGCCCGCAAACGGATCTTCCGCCACGCCGATGGCGCGCAGCGCCGCCAGCTTGCCCTCCGCCGTGCCGCGCAGGCGGCGGTAGTTGACCGGGGCTGGCGTCGCCCGGTCGCTCGCCCCGGCGCGTGCCAGCGTGACAATCGCCACCGGGGTCTCGATGGCGAAGATGTTGTCTTCCGGATTGGCGCCCTTGTTGTCTCCGCCAAGGTCCAGCACCCAGATTTCATCCGCCAGTTCGCGCGCAAGCTGGCGCAGGCCGACAAACCCCGGTCCGTGCAGCCACGAACTGGCGGTGATGAAGGTGACCACCCCCGGCCCGTTCCCGCTTGCCTCGAACGCCTTCCACATCGCCCAGCGCCAGAAATAGACATAGAGGTTGTAAAGGCTGGCATGGTGGCTGAAGATCGTGTTCGCCTTGGCCACATCGAGAATGTCGTCGAACAGGCTGGCCTCGTTGCCCCGCCCCGGCACCGTGCCGGTGAGCACCCAGCCACCCGACCCTCGTCCCGCCACGTCGGACGCAACCCGCCGATAGGGGGGATTGCCGATCACCACGGTCACTTCCTGTTCGCTCTTGATGCGGTTGGCGCGTTCCTGTTCCTCTGCCAGCACCTGCTGATCGCCGAACAGTTCGGCAGAGGAAATCGCCCGCTCGTCCGGCGCTTCCAGCGTGTCGGTCAGCACCACTTGCGCGAAGCTGGACGTGCCCGCCAGCTCGCTCAGCCGCTGCGACAGTCGCAGATGGGCCACGGCGTAAGGTCCGGGCAGGAGCTCGAACGCGTAGAGGTTCTTCGCAATGTTGCGTGCCGCCTGTTGCGGCCCGGCCTTGCCGCGCACCGCCAGCGCCCGCTCCATCGCCCGGTCGATGGCCGCCAGCGGGAAAGTGCCGGTGCCGGTCGCCGGGTCCAGCGTCACCACCTTGCTGTCACCAAACCCCAGCCGCAGACCCAGCCGGTTCACCAGCAGGTGATCGGTCATCGCCGTCATCGCCGCGACCGCATCAAGCGGGGTGTAGTAAACCCCCGCCTCGCGCCGCTCCTCCGGGTCGTAGACGGACAGGAAATCTTCGTAGAAGCGCAGCCAGGCATCCCCGCGCCGGTCGGGCGTGGCGATCTTCTCCGGCTTGATCGCGCTCACCAGCGTTTCCAACCCGCCGATTTCAACCTGCACCGCGTCATAGAGCACCGGCTTGTCCACCAGCGGAGCAAAGGCTGCCGCCAGCACCGGACTGACGATCCGCAGCGCGCCGCGCGCTTCCTCCACGGTCAGGTGCCCGTCGCCATCTGCGTCGGCATCGCCCGGCGTAAGTGCGGCCAGCACCATGCCGTAAGCGATCACCTGCGCCACGCCGTCAGCAAAATCGCGCTCTCTGGCGTCGGGGTAAACATGGGTGCGCCATGCCTTGAAGCTGCCCTTGGCAGCGAGCGCGGCGTCACCGTCAGCCTCCTCGATCAACCACTCGATCCGGTCGCGCAAATCGCGGGTGCGGACGGCCAGTCGCCGGGTCAAGTCGTCGATCTTCGTGATCGGGGCGGGATTGAGTTCGATAAAGCGGCCGAGCAAGTCGATCAGCGGCTGATGGTCCCACTTATCAGGCTGGTCGTAAGGCAGTGGTGCGGGGCCGCCCTGCGCCTCGCCCGAACGGTAGAGCTGGGCCTCGCGCCCATTGCAGACGATCAGGATGTCGGCTTCATCCTTCATCTTGGCCCATTGCCGCGCATTTCGGCCGCTCCACTGGGTCACATCGACCGGGATGCTGGGGGCCTTGAGCTCGACATAGCCCTTCTGCATCGTGCGCCGGTTGCGTGTGAGCAGCGCGGCAAAGTCAGGTCTTGTTGAACCGGTGCGGGTTTCCCGGATCAGCCGGAGCGTTCCGATCCCGGCAGCATCCACCAGCGCACAGAACAGGTTGTCCACCGGTGTGGTAAGCTGGGCTTCTTCCTCCCCGTTCACCGCGCTGCGCGAAGCGGCGTGGACCGCCTGATGGTACGATTGCGCCAGAGGATGCATTGCGGAGCCCTTTCGCCCCCGCTTCTACCGAACCGGCACCGGCCTGCAACTGCCGCTCCGCCATTTTCCTACACCCGCCCGCCCTGCTACGCCCCCTCCCCCATGGCCGCGCTGCGCCGCCTTTTCCCCGCATTCCCCGCCACCGCTCGCGCCCGCTCGGCCGGGGCGGACTTTTTTGTTCCAGGACTGTGTAACAAGCGGTCCATGTCACGGGACTTGCCCTCGGCCGGTCCTACACCGCGGCAGCGCGCGTGCGGCGCGCGGCGCAATCGGTCTTTGCGCTGTCACTTGCGCGTGGCTAAAGGCGTCGCCGATGGAGCAGCGCGCCAACCTCTCCTGGCCGGGATTCGCGATTGCGGCCGCTGCCATGGCGGCGGCTGTCGCAGCCGGGATCGACCCCCTGCTGTGCGCGATCGTGCTGCTGGTCTGGTCGGGCACGCTGTGGCTCGCGGGCAGCAATCCGCCACCCCCGCGCGAGCGGCCGGGCGATCCGCCGATCTCGCGCGACCGGATGAGCGAGCTGATCGAGAACGCCTCCACCCCGATGGTGCTGATCGAGGGCGGCCGGGTGACGGCGGGCAACCGCAGCGCGCGCGAGGCGCTGGGCCAGCACATCGTCGGCCAGGATGCCCGGGTGGTGTTCCGCCAGCCGGCAGCGATCCGCCTGCTGGAGCGGGGGCGCACCGCGGTGGTCTCGGTGTCGGGGCTGGTGCGGCGGCGGGACATCTGGCGGCTCAACTATCAGCGGATGTCGGATCAGCTGGCGGTGGTCGAACTGGTCAACATGACCGCCGAGGCCGACATCAGCCGCGCGCATACCGACTTCGTCGCCAACGCCAGCCACGAACTGCGGACCCCGCTGGCTTCGATCATCGGCTATGTCGAGACGCTGCTGGAGGACCACGGCGACCTGCCCGCCGAAACGCGCGGCCGGTTCCTCGGCACGGTGCTGGGCGAGGCGAGAAGGCTGCAGAACCTGGTCAGCGACCTCATGTCGCTGTCGCAGATCGAGGCGGAGAAGCACGAGGCCCCGAGCCAGGTCATGCCGCTGCGCCACCATGTCGAGCGGGCCGCGCGCGACGCCGCCGGGCCCGATCGCCAGCACCGCATCCTGGTGGAGGGAACCGAGGACTTCCTGATCGAAGGCGATCCCGGCCAGATCGAGCAACTGGTGCGAAACCTGGTCGACAACGCCCTGAAGTACGGCGGGCAGAGCGAGTCGGTCGTGGTCACGCTCGACCGCGCGCCGAGCGGCGACGCGCGCCTGACGGTGCGCGACTTCGGCGACGGCATCCCGCCCGAACACCTGCCCCATCTCACCCGCCGCTTCTACCGCACCGATCCGGGCCGCAGCCGGGCATCGGGCGGAACCGGGCTGGGCCTTGCCATCGTCAAGCACATCGTGGAGCGGCACCGCGGGCGGCTGGACATCGCCAGCGTCCTGGGCGAAGGAACCAGTGTACAGGTGCGCCTGCCGGTGGCGAAAGCTGATGACGCCACCTTGTCATCATAGTGTCATCATTTATCAGCACGGCCTCGGGGGCGGATTCGTCGCCACAGCTTCAGACACAGGCTTCATGACCTTGCTCGCGATCCGCACGGCTGCACGCACCGGCTCCCGGCCGTTCCCGGGCGAGGAACGGGGCTGATGTCGATGTCCCTGCTCCTGCTGCTGGTGCTCGGCCTCGCGCTCGCCGCCTGGCTGGCCGCGCGCGGCCGCGCCTGGGCCTTCCAGCGCGAGCACGGCGCGCGCGGGCTCAAGTCGCTGCCGAACTACCACGGCTGGTACGTCGCGCTGTGGGTGGCGGTCCCGGCGCTGCTGTTCCTGGTCGTCTGGTCGATCGTGTCCCCCGGACTGATCCTGCAGGCGGTGCTGGCAAGCGATGCCGCCGACGCGCTGCCCGCGTTCGGGTTCCAGCGCGAATCGATGCTGGCCGAGGCCAAGGCGGTTGCCCGCGGCGCGGCGGCGGGCGTGTTCAACCCCGGGGCGCAGGCACTGGTCGAGCCGTTCCGCGAGGCGATCGGGCGCTACAACCTGATCGGCGTGGTCCTGACGGTGCTGATCGCCTTCGCCGCCGGGGCCTGGGCCTTCCTGCGGCTGCGGCCGGATTTCACCGCCCGCACCCGGGTGGAACGCGCGGTCATGGCGCTGCTGCTGATCGCCTCGCTGGTGGCGATCCTGACCACGCTCGGCATCTTCGTCAGCCTGGTGTTCGAGACGGTGCGTTTCTTCGGCATGGTCAGCCCGCTCGACTTCCTGTTCGGCACCCACTGGGGCCCCGACCCGATGGGCAACGCGGACAATCCCGACGGATCGACCTACGGCGCGATCCCGCTGTTCTGGGGCACGATCTTCATCGGCGCGATCATCGCCATGATCGTCGCCATCCCGCTCGGCCTGATGAGCGCGATCTACCTCACCCAGTATGCCCACCCGCGCCTGCGCGCCTGGGTCAAGCCGGCGCTGGAGATCCTCGCCGGGGTGCCGACGGTGGTCTATGGCTATTTCGCCGCGCTCACCGTGGCGCCCGCGATCCGCGACCTAGCGCTGGCGGCGGGCGTGTCCAACCCCTCCAGCGAGAGCGCGCTGGCGGCGGGGGTGGTCATGGGGGTGATGATCATCCCCTTCGTGTCCTCGATGGCCGACGATTCCATCGCCGCCGTGCCCCAGGCCATGCGCGACGGCAGCCTGGCGATGGGCGCGACCACGTCCGAGACCATCCGCCGGGTGCTGATCCCGGCCGCGCTGCCCGGCATCGTCGCCGGCGTGATGCTGGCGGTCAGCCGCGCCATCGGCGAAACGATGATCGTGGTCATGGCCGCCTCCACCGCCGCCAACCTCAGCGCCAATCCGCTCGAGGCGATGACCACGGTGACGGTGCAGATCGTCGCCATGCTGACCGGCGAGGGCAGCTTCGACCACCCCGCCACGCTCAGCGCCTTCGCGCTCGGCTTCGTGCTGTTCATGGTCACGCTCGCGCTCAATTTCGTCGCCCTGCGGGTCGTCAAGAGGTTCCGTGAAGCCTATGAGTGAGCCCGTCGCCCCCCTGCGCGCGCCGACCCGGACCCCCGCGTTCGAGGCGCGCCTCAAGAAACGCTACGCGGCCGAGCGGCGGTTCCGCCTCGCGGGGCTGTCGGCGATCGTGTTCTCCGTCGCCGTGCTCGCCTTCCTGCTGGCGACCATGGGCCTGAACGGAATCGGCGGCTTCCAGCGGGCCGAACTGGCCGTGCCGATCGACTTCGCCGAATCCGGCCTGGCCGGCGACGAGAGCACCCTCGCCGGGCCCACCGGCGTCAGCGCGCTGGAGGCACAGGGGCTGCCCGATGTGGTCGCCTTCTATGCCGGGCAGGCCCTGGGCGAGCAGGCCGCCTCGGAACTGAGCCCCAACGCCTGGCGCGAGGTCGCCGAGGCGGTCGTGGCCGACCCCTCGCTTCTGCGCCAGCAGGCAACCTTCCACCTGCCCGCCAGTTCGGACCTGGCTTCGGCCCTGCGCGGCGAGGGCAGCGCCGAACAGATCGCGCTTGCAAGCGAGCTCGAGCGCGCGGGCAAGCTCGAGCGCAATTTCGACGGCGGCTTTCTCGCCCGCTCGGACGCGACCGACCCGCAGCAGGTCGGCATCTGGGGCGCGCTCAAGGGATCGATGCTGACCATGCTCGTCACCCTGGCGCTGGCCTTCCCGATCGGCGTCATGGCGGCGCTCTATCTGGAGGAATACGCGACGCGGAACCGGTGGACCGACCTGATCGAGGTGTCGATCAACAACCTGGCGGCCGTGCCCTCGATCATCTTCGGCCTGCTCGGCCTGGCCGTGTTCCTGTGGATCTTCCCGACCTACCGCTCCGCCCCGTTGATCGGCGGGCTGACCCTGGCGCTGATGACGATGCCGGTGATCGTGATCTCCGGGCGCAACGCGATCAAGGCGGTGCCGCCCTCGATCCGCGACGGGGCGCTCGCGATCGGGGCCTCGCCGGTGCAGGTGGTGTTCCACCACGTGCTGCCGCTGGCGCTGCCCGGCATTCTCACCGGCACCATCATCGGCATGGCCCGCGCGCTGGGCGAGACCGCGCCGCTGCTGATGATCGGGATGCGCGCCTTCATCGCCACTCCGCCCGACGGCTTCACCTCCCCCGCCACCGTCCTGCCGGTGCAGATCTTCCTGTGGTCCGACGAGGTCAACCAGGGCTTCGTCGAGCGCACCTCGGCTGCTATCATCGTGCTGCTGGTCTTCCTGCTGCTGATGAACGGCCTGGCCATCTACCTCCGCAACCGGTTCGAGAAAAAGTGGTGACTCTAGTCCATCCCAATCTGGAAGATACCGACGCCAAGATGAGCGCCCGCAACGTCTCCATCTACTATGGGGACAAGAAGGCGATCGACGACGTGTCGATCAACATCCCGACCAAGTACGTCACGGCCTTCATCGGGCCGTCGGGGTGCGGCAAGTCGACCTTCCTGCGCGCGCTCAACCGGATGAACGACACGATCGCGTCCGCCCGGGTGGAAGGCGAGATCACGCTCGACGGGGAAGACATCTACCGCTCGGCAATGGACGTGGTGCAGCTGCGCGCGCGGGTGGGGATGGTGTTCCAGAAGCCCAACCCCTTCCCCAAGTCGATCTACGAAAACGTCGCCTACGGCCCGCGCATTCACGGGCTGGCGGAAGACAAGGGCGCGCTCGACGGCATCGTCGAAACCTCGCTCCGGCGGGCGGGCCTGTGGGAGGAAGTGAAGGACCGGCTGGCCGACAGCGGCACGGCCCTGTCAGGGGGGCAGCAGCAGCGCCTGTGCATCGCCCGGGCCATCGCGGTCGACCCCGAGGTCATCCTGATGGACGAGCCCTGCTCCGCGCTCGATCCGATCGCCACCGCCAAGATCGAGGAACTGATCGACGAGCTGAGCGGTAGATATGCCATCGTGATCGTAACCCACTCGATGCAGCAGGCCGCCCGCGTGTCGCAACGAACTGCCTTCTTCCATCTCGGGAAAATGGTAGAGTATGGTCGCACTACGGACATATTCACCAATCCGCTCGAAGAACGGACCAAGGACTACATCACCGGCCGCTACGGCTAACACACGGATTTCTATGACTGAACACACCGTCAAGGCGTTCGATGAGGACATTACCCGGCTGCGTGGCCTGATCGCCGAGATGGGTGGCCTGGCCGAGGTCGCGCTGCAGGAGGCGATGGACGCGCTCGTCAAGGGCGACGACGAACTGGCCGAGAAGGTGATCCGCGGCGACAGGAAGATCGATGCGCTCGAAAGCGAGGTCGACAAGCTGGCGGTGCGGATCATCGCCCTGCGCGCGCCCATGGCCGACGATCTGCGCGAAGTCATCGCCGCGCTCAAGATCGCCGGGGTGGTGGAGCGGATCGGCGACTATTCGAAGAACATCGCCAAGGCGAGCCGGGTGATCGGCGAGCGCAAGCAGTTCGAACCATTGACCCTGCTGCCGGCGATGGCCGACGTCGCGGGCGAAATGGTCCACGATGTCCTCACCGCCTATGCCGCGCGCGACCCGGTGCTCGCGCGCGAGGTCATCGCCACCGACGAGAAGGTCGACGCGTTCTACAACTCGATCTTCCGCAACGTCGTCACGCACATGGTCGAGAACCCGGCCAGCATCTCCGCCGGCGCGCAGCTGCTGTTCGTCGCCCGCAATATCGAGCGGATCGGCGACCATTCGACCAATGTCGCCGAAATGGTCCACTTCGCCGCCACCGGCACCTACCCTGCGGACGAGGACGCCTGACAAGGTTCTGTCGTGAAAGTGCAACATAGCGGGGGTTAAGACAGCCGCATGACCGCCGCCAAGCTGCTTCTCGTCGAGGACGATCCCTCGCTGGCCGAACTGCTCGAGTTCCGGTTCGAGAAGGAAGGCTACGACGTGCGCGTGACCGCCGACGGGGACGAGGCCCTGGTCATGGTGGCGGAGGACACGCCCGACCTCATCATCCTCGACTGGATGATCGAGGGGACCAGCGGGATCGAGGTCTGCCGCCGCCTGCGGCGCGACAAGCAGGCCGCGCACGTGCCGATCATCATGCTGACCGCGCGCGAATCCGAGGATGACCGGGTGCGCGGGCTGGAGACGGGGGCGGACGACTACCTGACCAAGCCGTTCAGCCCGCGCGAACTGCTGGCCCGCGTCGCCGCGGTCATGCGCCGCATCCGCCCGGCGCTGGCGGGAGAGGCGATCACCGTGGGTGACATCGTGCTCGACCCGGTGGCGCACAAGGTCGAGCGGCGCGGCCGCAGCCTGCGGATGGGTCCGACCGAGTACCGCCTGCTCAAGTTCCTGATGGAAAGCCCGGGCCGGGTGTTCAGCCGCAACCAGCTGCTCGACGGGGTCTGGGGCACGGAGAGCGACATCGAGCTGCGCACGGTCGACGTCCATATCCGCCGGCTGCGCAAGGCGCTGGAGATCGAGGGGGCGAAGGATCCGGTCCGCACCGTCCGCTCCGCCGGCTACGCCATCGAAGGGGTCTAGCGGCAGAACCCGCCGATCATCCGGTCCGCCTGGTCGAGATGGAGATGATCCGCATGGGCGGCGTTGTAATCGGGCGAGAGGACGGTCGCGAAGCTGGCGCAGGCGCCGTCGCGCACCCGCCGCAGGAAGGCCTGCTCCTGCGCCGAGCCGTTCCAGTCCGCCAGCAGGCTGATCCTGCGGCCATCCTCCAGCACGAAGGCGGCGATGTCGATCGCGTTGCCGGTGGCGTGCTCGCTCCAGCGGCCCTGCTCGCCTCCACCGATGCGGCGGCAGTTCCAGGTCCCGAGATGCTCGACCCGCGCGAGCGGTGAACCGAGCACCTCCCGCGCGGCCGGCTCGACCGAGTGGCGCAGCCACAGCTCGAGCGCGGCCGCCACCGGGCAGGTCATCTGCGGGTCTGCGGGCGCAATCGCCCCGCCGGTCAGCACCGTGCGATCGGCGCGCCGGCACGCGCCCGCCCCCGCCTGCGGTAGCGCCGCGAAAGAGACCGCGCCCCGCTCCAGCACGGCGCGGCAGGCCGGCACATCGTAGCGCAGCGCGTCGAGCTTGGCGGCGGTCGCCCAGCCCGGCGGATGGTCGAGCTCGAGCGGAGCCCAGGGGTTGTGCTGCGGGTGGGCGTGGAGCCAGCCGCGCAGCGCCAGCGCCAGCGTGGCCAGCACCAGCAGCGCGAGCAGGCGTCGGTCGAGCAGGAACCGGTCGAGGGCGGTGTCGAGCCTCACCCTCAATGGAAATCGCGCGAGGGGGGAACGATCCGCACGTCGCGCGGGTGCCCCCGGGTCGGCGGCAGCTCGTCGATCATGTCGCGCGGGCGGATCGCCTCGCGCCCCTGGAGCGGGCGGTTGACCTCGTCCGCGCGCGCGAGTGCGGCGGGCAGCAGGTCGTCGGCGAGCGTGTGCAGCGCGGGGGTGGCGTCGGTCAGGTGCTGCGCGATGACGTGGATCACCTCGTCATCGTACTCCACCCGCCCGCGCACTTCCATCAGCCGCGCGCCCATGACCACCCTGCGCTGCCTTTCCAGCAGGTCGGGCCAGATCACCAGGTTGGCCACCCCGGTCTCGTCCTCCAGCGTGATGAAGCACACCCCCTTTGCCGATCCCGGGCGCTGGCGGATCAGCACCACCCCGGCCACCTGCACCATCGCCCGGTGGCGGCGCTCGCGCAGGTCGCAGGCGCGCACGAAGCCGCGCTCGGCCAGGCTGGCGCGCAGGAAGGCCATCGGGTGCGCCTTCAGGCTGAGGCGGGTGGTCTGGTAATCGGCCACCACTTCCTCGGAAAGCGGCATGGCCGGCAGCCGGGTGGCATGGCGCTCCGTCCCTTCGTCGCGCGCGCGGGCGTGGGCGAACAGCGGCAGGTCGGGCGCGGCCACCAGGCTGCGTGCGTCCCACAGCGCCTGCCGGCGGGAAAGCGCCATCGATCCGAACGCGTCGGCGCTCGCCAATCGCTCGATCTGGGCAGGCGACAGCCCCGCCCGCTCGCGCAGCGCAGCGACCTCGGCGAACGGCCCGTTCGCCTCCCGCTCCGCCACCAGCCGCGCGGCGACGTGCTCCGGCAGGCCATCGACCTGCCTGAGGCCGAGGCGCAGGGCGATTTTTGTTTCTCGCGGAGAAACCCTTTCCTCCAAAGTGCAGTCCCACGCCGACAGATTGACGTCGACCGGCAGCACCGTGACGCCATGGTCGGCCGCGTCGCGCACGATCTGGGCGGGGGCGTAGAAGCCCATCGGCTGCGAATTGAGCAGCGCGGCGGCGAAGGCGGCGGGGAAGTGGCACTTGAGCCAGCTCGACACGTAGACGAGGTGCGCGAAGCTCGCCGCGTGGCTTTCCGGAAAGCCGTATTCGCCGAAGCCGCGAATCTGGTTGAAGCAGCGCTGGGCGAACTCGCGGTCGTAGCCCCGGCCCACCATCCGCTCGACCATCATGTCCTGCAATTCGTCGACCATGCCGCGGCTGCGGAAGGTCGCCATCGCCTTGCGCAGCCGGTTCGCCTCCCGGCTGGAGAACTTCGCCGCGTCGAGCGCGATCTTCATCGCCTGTTCCTGGAAGATCGGCACGCCCAGGGTGCGCGCGAGGATGCTGCTCAGCTCGTCAGGCGGGCCGTGCTCGGGCGCGGGCGCGGGGATGACCACCTGTTCCGCCCCGCGCCGCCGCTTGAGGTAAGGGTGGACCATGTCGCCCTGGATCGGCCCGGGGCGCACGATCGCCACCTGGATGACGAGGTCGTAGAACTCGCGCGGCTTGAGCCGGGGCAGCATGTTCATCTGCGCGCGGCTTTCGACCTGGAACACGCCGAGCGAATCGCCCTGGCGCAGCATGGCGTAAGTGGCCGGATCCTCGCGCGGGACTGTGGCCAGAGTCAGTGACTTTCCATGATGTATTTCAATCAGATCGAGGCATTTCCTGATACAAGTCAGCATCCCCAGCGCGAGCACGTCGACCTTGAGGATGCCGAGCGCCTCGATATCGTCCTTGTCCCATTCGATGAAGCTGCGGTCGGCCATGGCTCCGTTGCCGATCGGCACGGTCTCCGTCAGCGGGCCTTCGGTGAGGATGAACCCGCCGACGTGCTGCGACAGATGCCTCGGCATTCCAATCATCTGCTCCGTCAGTTTGAGAACCCGTCTGAGGTATGGGTCGCTCAGGTCGAGTCCTGCCTCGGTGACGTGCTTCTCGCCGATCTCGCGCCCCCAGCCGCCCCAGACGGTGCGCGCGAGCGAGGCGGTCACGTCCTCGGACAGCCCCATCGCCTTGCCGACCTCGCGGATCGCCATGCGCGGGCGGTAGTGGATCACCGTGGCGCACAGGCCCGCGCGGTGGCGGCCGTATTTGCGGTAGATGTGCTGGATCACCTCCTCGCGCCGCTCGTGCTCGAAATCGACGTCGATGTCGGGCGGCTCCTTGCGCTCCTCGGAAATGAACCGGTCGAACAGCAGCTGGTGCCTGGCCGGGTCGACGCTGGTGATGCCGAGGCAATAGCACACCGCCGAATTGGCCGCGCTGCCGCGCCCCTGGCACAGGATCGGCGGATCGACCCCGCGCGCGTAGTCGACGATATCGCGGATGGTGAGGAAATAGCGCGCCAGGTCGAGCTTTTCGATCAGCGCCAGCTCGCGCTCCAGCGTCGCCTGCACGCTCTCCGGCACGCCTTCGGGCCAGCGCCAGGCCGCGCCCTGCCAGGTCGATTTTTCAAGGTATTGCTGCGGCGTCATGCCGCCGGGCCAGGCTTCCTGCGGATATTCGTAGCGCAGCTCGTCGAGGCTGAACTCGCAGGTATCGGCCAGCGCCCGCGCCGCCGCCACGGCGTGGGGCCAGCGGGCGAACAGGCGGACCATCTCGGCAGGCGACTTCAGGTGCCGCTCGGCATTGGCGAGCAGCAGGTGCCCGGCCTGCGCCACGGTGGTCTTGTGCCGGATCGCGGTCATGACGTCATGCAGCGGCCGCCTGTCCGGCGTGGCGTAGCGCACCTCGTTGGTCGCCAGCAGGCCGAGCCCGTGCGCCCGCGCCAGCGCATCGAGCCGGTCGATCCGCGCAACATCGTCGCCCCGGTAAAGATAACTCGCGGCGAGGTGGCGCAAGCCGGGCAGCTGGCGGGTGAGATGGGGAAGAAGGTCGGGAAATGAGGCGGTTAAGGAAGTGGTCTCACGCAGAGACGCAGAAGCGCAAAAGGCAACCGAGGGATCGTTCCCGCCGCTGAGCGGCTTTTCTGCATCACGCGAAGACGCGAAGAGGGCAGACCGCTGCGCGGCCTTGCGCGACATCTTCGCGTCTTCGCGTGAACCATACTGCGGCTGCGCCGCGTGTTCGTTCTGCCCGCCCTCCTCTCTGCGCTCCCGACGGGAAACCGGAAACGGCACAACATTGCTCGGCACGGTGAGGGTGAACCTCGCGTCGAGGTCGTCGGGCGGCAGCAGCACCAGCTGGACACCTTCGGCGTGCTCCGCCAGCATGGCGAGGTCGATCTCGCACGCGCCCTTGGCCTGCCATTCGCCGTCGAGCGTGCGCATCCGCCCGGCGCTGATCAGGCGGCAGAGGCGGCCATAGGCGGCGCGGTCGGGGGGGTAGGCGAGGAACATGAGCCCCTCGACCGTCTCGATCCGGCAGCCGATCACCGGGCGCAGCTTCAGCGCCTGCGCCTCGGTATGGAGCCGCACCACTCCGGCCATCGAATTGGCATCGGCGATCCCGATCGCATCGTAGCCGAGCGCGCGCGCGGCGGTGACGAGGTCGACCGCGTCCGAGGCCCCGCGCAGGAAGCTGAAGCACGAGACCAGCCCCAGTTCGACGAACGGGCTGCGCCCGGGCGGCGTCACTGCGTCGGGATCGACCTCGATCCGCCGCCGGTCAGGGGTGAGCGGGGCGTCGGGCACGTCACCCCTCCAGTTCCGCCAGCCGGGCCTGCACCGCCCCGAGATCGCGCGCGAAGAGCTGTTCCTGTTCGGCCTGCGCCTCCCCCTCCAGCCGCAGGAGGTAGGAGGGGTGGACCGTGACCCACAGCTCGCTGCCGTCCTCCAGCGGAATCGCCCGCCCGCGTTCGCGCCCGACGCTGACCGTGCGGCCGAGCAGCGCCCGCGCCGCGCTCGCCCCCAGCGCCAGCACCAGCCGGGGGCGGACCAGCGCGCGCTCGCTTTCCAGCCACCAGCGGCAGGTGTCGATCTCCTTAGCGGTGGGCGACTGGTGCAGCCGCCGCTTGCCGCGCATGACGTACTTGAAGTGCTTGACCGCGTTGGTGACGTAAGTTCCCTCGCGGTCGATCCCCGCCTGCGCCAGATGGCGGTCGAGCACCTGGCCGGCCGGGCCGACGAAGGGGCGGCCGCTCTCGTCCTCCCGGTCGCCCGGCTGCTCGCCGACAATCATCAGCGGCGCAGGGCGAGGCCCCTCGCCCATGACCGCCCGGTTCTCCAGCGCGCCGATCGGGCAGGCGCGGCAGGCGTGGATCGCCTGCTCGACCGCCGCCAGCGTGGCGGGGCGTTCGCCGAACCCGCTGCCGCCCGCCGCCACCATGCGCGTCTCGCGCGCCTGCGCCCCGGCGATCAGCTCGGGGATCAGCGCCGCTTCGGGCATATTCTTCCAGTACTTGCGCGGCATTTCCTTCACCATGGCTCCGATCTTCAAACGCGCGGGGTTGAAGATGGATGCGTAGTAGGTGCGCCACAGGTCTTCCGCCGGATCGCCCGAAGGCGCATCGCCGCGCTCGGCCGGGGGGCCTTCCTCCAGCACCTCGCCGTCCCAGTGCAGGCACCCTTGCGGGGTCAGGATCGACCAGCGCATGGCGGCAAACCGGCGCACGAAGAACCCGGCATTGGCGCGCAGGATGTGATGCTCCGGCTCGAACCAGGCGACGTAGTGTTCATCGCTCGCATCCGCCTCGTCGGAACGGACCCGCCGGAAACGGACGAAGGCGCGCATCTTGTGAATGTCGCGCCGCACCGCCTTGGCCAGGTCCTCGGCCCGGCGCACCTCGGGGTCGGCCTTGTCGTCCATGATCGCGGGTGTGCGCTGGAGCCGCCACAGCAGGCGGTAGAGCAGATCGAACCGCCCGGAATCGCGGTGCAGCACCACGCTCTTCGCCAGCTCGACGAACCGGCGGCTGGCGCGCACCGGCGGGGCATTGCGCGGCGGCGCGGGCAGACGCAGCGCGCCCCGGCCCGGCCCGTCATCGCAGGCAAACAGGTCGCCCGCCCCGCCCGGCTCGATCCAGGCGACCCGGTCGGGCGGAACTTCCGCCTGCACCAGCGCCCGCGCCCGATCGCGCCACAGGTCGAAATCGTCCGGCTCGGGCAGATGCACGGCATAGCGATTGCCGGCGGCGAGATGCTGGAGCGCGGTCATCCGGGCTGGCCGGTCCGCCGGTCCTTCGAGACGAGCCTTCGCCTGCGCGCCTGCGGCGCTCCGCTCAGTCCCTCCTCAGGACGAACGGATGTTTTCCTGCACCATTCATTGTTCATGCCGCAAACAGCTCCAGCTGCTCGCTTTTCGGGGCGAGCAGCGCGCGCAGGTCCGCGCGGTCGGTCAAGGTGACAGGCCGCCAGTCCACCGTGCAGATGAACGGACGCACTTTGGCGATCGACTGAGTCAGCCGCGCCACGTCGTCGAGCCGCAGGGTGCGGTGGCGGCGGCTAGCGAGGATGCGCTGCACCGCCTTCACCCCCAGCCCGGGCACGCGCAGCAGCTGCTCCTTGCCGGCGCGGTTGACGTCGACCGGGAAAGCCTCGCGGAACTTCAGCGCCCAGGCGAGCTTGGGGTCGATGTCGAGCGGCAGCATCCCGTCGGCTTCGGTGGCCTGTATCACTTCGGCGGGCTGATAGCCGTAGAACCGCATCAGCCAGTCCGACTGGTAAAGGCGGTGCTCGCGGATCAGCGGCGGGCGCCTGAGCGGCAGCACCGCGCTGGCATCGGGAATGGGGCTGAACGCGCTGTAATAGACCCGGCGCAAGCGGAAACTGTCGTAGAGGCGGCTGGCCTTGCCGACGATGTCGGCATCGCTCGCGGCATCGGCGCCGACGATCATCTGGGTCGACTGGCCCGCGGGCGCGAAGCGGGGCGCGTGGCGGAAGCGCCGGCGCGCATCCTTCGCCTCGACGATGTCGCTCTTCAGCCGGCCCATCGCGCCTTCGATCTGGCGGGCGTTCTTGTCGGGCGCGAGGCGGACGAGGCCGGCATCGGTCGGCAGTTCGACGTTGATCGAGACCCGGTCGGCATAAAGGCCCGCCTGGTGGACCAGCTCCGGATCGGCCTCGGGAATGGTCTTCAAGTGGATGTAGCCACGAAAGTCGTGTTCTTCCCGCAGGATACGGGCCACTTCTACCATCTGTTCCATGGTATGGCTGGAGCTCTTGACGATGCCCGAGGAGAGGAACAGCCCCTCGATGTAGTTGCGGCGGTAGAAGGCCAGCGTCAGATCGACCACTTCCTGCGGAGTGAAGCGCGCGCGGCGCACGTTGCTGCTCTTGCGGTTGACGCAGTAATGGCAGTCGAACACGCAGTGGTTGGTCAGCAGCACCTTGAGCAGCGAGATGCACCGGCCGTCGGGCGCATAGGCGTGGCAGATGCCCATCCCCTCGGTCGAGCCGATGCCTTTCCCGCCGAGCGAGTTGCGCTTCGTGGTGCCGGACGAGGCGCAGGAGGCATCGTATTTCGCCGCGTCGGCGAGAATCGCCAGCTTTTCGAGAGTGGTTGGCTGGGGCATATGTTCCATATATGTTCTGCCTCCTCGATTCGCAAACAGGATTGTGCAGCGGGCGGCGCGGGCGCATGAGCGTGCAGGAGGAGATTGCCATGAATACCCCCGCCCCGGTTCACCCCAGTTCGGCCCGACCCGACCCGGCCCGACCCAACCGGGCGCTGCGCCGCCTGGTCTGGGCCGGCGCGCTGGCGCTGCTCGCGCTGCCGGCGCTGGCCATGCCGTTCACCGCCGAAGTGAACTGGGGGCCGGAAGACTTCGCGATTGGCGGGGCGCTCTTGCTGGGCACTGCGTTCGTGCTCGACCGGATACTGGGCAGCCGGTGGAGCAGGCGGACCATGGCGCTGGCGGCGGGCGCGGCCGTGCTGGCGCTGCTGCTCGTCTGGGCGGAACTCGCCGTCGGGCTGGTCGGCTCGCCCTGGGCAGGCAGTTGAGCCGATTTCGCTTGACATTTTTAACCCATATGGTTATAAGCCCCGCCCTGTGACGGGTGGCCGGGGGCGCAAGCGCTTCGCCTTCGCCTCCTTCCACACGCGGTCGGTGCGCCCGGAGGCGGGACGCGCCCCCCGGATCAGCCCCCGATCCACCCCCCGCGACGAAGGGATTGATCGGTTTCACACCGGATGGACGGGCCACCATGCGAGGCCGACGCTCGTCCAGCCCTTCGCGCCAGGCCCGAGCAGGCGGTGCGAACGCGTGAACCAGCCGCCAGCCGTTCGCACGAATGGCACGCAACCCTCCCCGCGCGCGTCGACAGGACCCGCGCACCGGCCGCACCGTCACTCGATCGGGGGAGAAGTGCGCCCGGAATCCGCGCCATCCGCGAAGCGCGCGCGTGTCCTTCGAGACGGCCCTGCGGGCCTCCTCAGGATGAACCGGCGTGGGATGATCCCTCTTGGCCGCACACCTGACACTCCGCTCCGTTCGCCCCGAGGAGGCGCGAGGCTGCAAGCCGAGCGCCGTCTCGAAGGGGCAAGGCTGAGCGCGGGCTGGTTCGCAACCGGTCTTCAGCCTGCGGCTTCAGCCCCTCCTCACCCCGAACGGATGGAGTAAGTGCCCCCTTCAATCCACCCCTTGGCAAGGGGCTTTCCCCCGGGTCCGCCGCCGCTCACCCGCACAGCCCTTGCAGGAACCATTCGGGCATTCCGCCGCGCCCGTCTCCGGCGAGGCCGAGGCGGTAGATCCAGTAGCGCCGCCCTGCCCCGTCCTCGATCCGGTAGTAGTCGCGCAGCCGCGCCGCCCCGCGTTCGCGCCACCATTCGGGCGCGATCCGTTCCGGCCCCTCGACCCGGGCGACCTCGTGCACCTGCCCGCGCCAGCGGAACGAGCGCGGGTGCCCGTCGGGGCTGGCATAGAGCACCGCGATCGGTTCGGCCCGGTCGAGCAGCTTCAGCGGCCGGGCGTGGAAGCGCAGCTGTTCCTGCGTGGCCGGTTCGGAGGCGAGCGGCGGCTGCCAGCGCTGGGCCCGTTCGGGAATGTGGCTGGCGTGGAGCACCGGGCGGGTGACGGCCTTGGGCCCCAGCCGCGCCGCGAGCCGGTCGACCATCGCCGCGAGCGAGGTGCCGTGCCGCTCCGCCGCCGCCTCGATGTCGCCCTGCGCCAGCGCCAGCGGCTCGCACCAGCTGGCGCGCAGGCGGGCCAGTTCGATCCCCAGCCCGGCGTCGATGCCATCGAGCTTGCCCGCGAACAGGCGGACGAGGTGCGCCGGATCGCGGCTCGCCGCCGCCAGCTCCAGCGACCGCACGATCACTTCGCCATCGACCCGCCACAGCCCCAGCTCCAGCCGCCGCGCGCCCTGCCCGCGCCCCTCCAGCTCGCGCACCATGTCTTCCGCCAGATCGGCCAGCACCCGGTCGAGCAGGGTGCGGTGGCGGATCGGCTCCATCAGCCGGCGCTGGACCAGCGGCAGGTCGGGGGCGACCACGGGCAGCAGCGGCTCGGGCACCTTGCCCAGCAGCTGGTCGAGCCGCACCAGCGGGTTGGTGGCGGGCGAGCGGCGGCTACGGAACCGGCGGGCGAGCGCATCGCGCCCGATCCCGGCCAGATCGCCCAGCCGCCTGAGCCCCAGGCGGTGCAGCACGGTCAGCACCTCCGGCTCCAGCCGCAGCGCGGCAACCGGCAGGTCGGCGAGTGCAGCGGGCAAATCCTCCCCGCTGCGCGGAGGCAGGATCGCGCGTTCCGCCCCGTAATGCGCCAGCGCCCAGGCCGCCCCGGCGGTCGGCGCGATGGCACAGCGGGCGGCGAACCCGAGGCGGGCCAGCCGGCTCTCGACATCGGCCAGCAGCTTCGCCTCGTCGCCGAACAGGTGCGCCACCCCGCCCACATCGACCAGCAACCCGTCGGGCAGGTCGAGCGCGCTCCATGGCCCCCAGCGATGCGCCCACAGCGCGAGGCGCTCCAGCGCGGCCCGGTCGCCGGCCGGGTCGGAAGGCACCGCGCCCAGCTGCGGGCACAGCGTGCGGGCATCGGCAAGGCGCATCCCCGCACGCGCGCCGGCATTGATCGCAGCCCGGTTGGCGGCATCGATCCGCGGGCCGTGCGCGGTGTCGCTGACGAGGACCAGCGGCCCCGCGTCCGTCCCCTCGCCCGGCGCGCAGCCTTCAGTCTGCCGCCAGCGGTCGAGCGCGAGGTGCGAAAGCCAGACCGACAGGATGCGGCGCGACCGGGGCTGCCGCTGCGGTGCGGACGGCGAGGCTCTGTCCGTGGTCATCGAGGGTCCATTCACCGGGAGGATGGTTGCGGGCGCGGAACAGCGTGGCGCGCCAGGCCGGGCGGCCGGGGGCGCGCCTGTCCCACCGCGGCGGGGCGGAGGGCGCGCAGGCCGCTTCCCACCGCATCCGCGCCGAGGACAGGTCACGCGCGGCGTCGAGCCGCACCAGCCACAGCGGCACTCCGTGCTTCTCCGCCGCAAGGCTCAGCCGGCGCGAGGCGGTGAAGTCGAGCGCGCGGGGATTGCCCGCGATCTCCCCCACCACGCAGGCCAGGTCGCGGCAGCGCAGCCCCTCCTCCAGCGCGAACAGCGCGTCTTCCGGCTTGTCCGCCGCGACATGGAGCAGCCGCCCCTGGAGCCAGTCGGGCAGGCCGGGGCGATAGGGCCGGCCGCCCAGCCGGATCGCCGCCCGGTCCTGCACCCACAGCACGCAGCGCCGGTCCTCCACCGGAGGGTCCGAGCGCGCCCGGGCCCCCTGCAGGGCGTCGCGCGCCAGCGCCAGCGCCAGCCCCGCCCCGCCCGCCTCGGCAGAGGAAGCGAACACTTCGCCATGCAGCACGGCCCCGCCGGCCCCGCCCGCCAGACCGGGACGCCAGCGGGAGCCCGCCGCGAGCGGCAGGGAGAGAGCGGATGCCTGTTCCATGTTCCCATTATGTTCCGTTCCACAGCGATTCGCAACCGCCCCGGCCGCGCCCGGCGGAACATTCCCCACGATCCTCGCGTTCCCCCGGGGAACCACAAGGAGACCCCGATGAGACACGCCGAAGGCAATCCCGACGAGCTGAAGCAGAAGTTCTGGAAGGCGCTGGCCGCATCGCCCTACCTGTTCCTCCAGCGCCAGGGCGAAAGCGGCACCGCGGTGCCGATGACCCCGCAGCTCGACAAGGACGCGAACAGCGCGGTCTGGTTCTTCACCCACCGCCACAGCGACTTTGCCGCGCTCGGCCCGGTCACCGCCACCTTCACCGGCAAGGGGCACGACCTGTTCGCCCGCTTCGACGGCATCCTCGCGCCCGAGCCCAGCCAGGCGCGGTTCGACCAGTTCTGGAACAATTTCGTCGAGGCCTGGTACGACGGCGGCAAGGACGATCCGGACCTGCTGTTCCTGCGGATGGACCTGGGCGAGGCAGAGATCTGGGACGGCGAGATGGGCCTGCTCGACACCGCCAAGATGGCGCTCGGCGTAACCGTCCGCGACGAGGCGGCCGAGAACCACGTCAGGCAGACCTCGCTCTGACCGATACGAACAGGGCCGCCCGCCGGGGCGGCCCTCTCTCTTTTGCCGATCAGCTCTTGGGCGGATCGATCGGCACCATCGCTTCCTGACCGCCGATGTCATCCACAACCTCGACGATCCCGCGGCCCAGATGGCTGCGGCTGCGGCTGTAGCCGAAGTAGATCGCAAGCCCGATCGCGGCCCAGATCGGCAGGACCAGCTGCGCATCGAGCGGCAGGTTCACGAACAGGAACACGCATCCAGCCACCGTCGCCGGCCCGACGAACCACAGCGCCGGAGTGCGGAACACGCGCTTGCGGTTCGGTTCCTTGCGGCGCAGCAGCATGACGGCGATGCCCACCATCATGAAGGCATAGAGCGTGCCCGCGTTGGCGATATCGGCCAGCTTGCCCACCGGCAGGAACGCGGCAGCCACGGCCACAACCATCCCGGTGATCGCGGTGACGACATAGGGGGTCTTCCACTTCGGGTGGATCTTCGACAGGCGTTCGGGCAGCAGGCCGTCACGCGACATCACGAAGAAGATGCGGGTCTGCGCGAACAGCAGAACCAGGATCACCGAAGGCAACGCCACGAACGCGGCAATGCCCAGCATGTTGCCCACGCCCGACCAGCCGATCTGGCGCAGCACATGGGCCAGCGCCTCGTCCGAACAGACCAGCGGCAGGTTGGCTGCGGCGTAAGTGGCACACTGGCGCGCCAGTTCTTCCGACCCGGCGGGGAAGGGAACGCCGTTCGGCCCCATGATCGGCTGACCGCCGATGGTGCCGATCGCGCCTGCGGCGACCAGGATGTAGAACACGGTGCAGAACAGCAGCGATCCGATCAGCCCGATGGGCACGTTGCGCTGCGGGTTCTTGGTCTCCTCCGCCGCGGTCGAAACCGCATCGAACCCGACATAGGCGAAGAAGATCGTCGCCGCCGCGCCGACTGCACCCAGCCCCGTTCCGAGCCCGCCGAACACCCCGGCCGGAAGGAAGGGGTTGAACTTCTCGATCTCCACCTGCGGCAGCGTCAGCACGATGAAGGCGGTCAGGGCGCTGACCTTGATCGCGACAAGGACGGCGTTGACCTTGGCGCTTTCGGAGGTGCCGATGATGAGCAGGCCTGTCACCAGCAGCGCGATGAAGACCGCCGGCAGGTTGATGAAGCCGCCCTCGACCCCGCCCAGAGCCAGCGGCGCCCCGGCCAGGTAGGCCGGCAGTCCGGTGCCGGTGAACTCGGTGATCAACCCGTTGAGATAGCCCGACCAGCCGACCGAGACCGCGCTGGCCGCGACCGCGTATTCCAGCACCAGGGCCCAGCCCACCGTCCAGGCAAGCAGCTCGCCCATGACCGAGTAGGTGTAGGTGTAGGCCGATCCCGCCACGGGGATCATCGCCGCGATTTCTGCGTAGCACAGCGCAGCGACGATGCAGATCGCACCGGCGATGGCGAACGCCAGCATCAGCCCCGGTCCGGCCTTCTGCGCCCCTGCCGCCGTCAGCACGAAGATACCTGTACCGATGATGCAGCCGATGCCGAACAGCATCAGCTGGAATCCCCCCAGCGTGGGGTGCAGCGACTTCTTTTCCGCCGTCGCGATGATCGCATCGAGCGGCTTGATCCTGTCTAGGAGCATGCGAGCTTGTCCTCCCTGGGCAATCCGTCGCGCGGCCCTGTCGACCGGACGCGGGGTGCCGTCCATGGCGCGCGAAACTAGCGCAACGCCTTGCCAATACAAGGCGCAAACTGCGGGGTTTCCCCCGATGGTCCGGGGCACTAGAACGGCCGCCATGTCCACCACTTTCCAGCTCGACACCGCCACCAGCCGCGCCAATCCCACCCCTTCGCCGATGAAGCGGCTGACGGTGCCGAAGATCCGCGCGCACAAGACCGGCGGCAGCACCGCCGAGCCGCTGGTCATGCTCACCGCCTACACCGCGCGTCAGGCGCAGCTGCTCGACGTGCACTGCGACCTGCTGCTGGTGGGGGATTCGCTCGGCCAGGTGATCTACGGCCTGCCCTCGACCATCCCGGTCACGCTGGAGATGATGGCCAACCACGGCGCGGCGGTGGTGCGCGGCAGCTATCACGCGGTGGTGGTGATCGACATGCCCTTCGGCAGCTACGAGCGCTCGCCCGGACAGGCGTTCGAAAGCGCCTCGTGGCTGCTCAAGCAGACCGGGGCCGCGGCGGTGAAGCTGGAAGGCGGAGCGGCGATGGCGGAAACGGTCGCCTTCCTCAGCCAGCGGGGCATCCCGGTCATGGGCCATGTCGGCCTCACCCCGCAGGCGGTCAACGTGCTCGGCGGCTACATGGCGCGCGGGCGCAGCGAGGCCGAGGCGGACAAGATCGTCGGCGATGCGAAAGCGCTCGACGAAGCCGGGGCGTTCGCGATCGTGGTCGAGGGGGTGGTCGAACCGATCGCGATCGCCGCGACCGAGGCGGTCTCGTGCCCGACCATCGGGATCGGCGCATCCGCCCGGTGCGACGGGCAGGTGCTGGTGACGGAGGATATGCTGGGGATGTTCGAACGGGTGCCCCGGTTCGTGAAGAAGTACGAGGACATCGCCGGCGTGATCGAGCGCACCGTGGAACGCTACGCCGGCGAAGTGCGCGCCCGCAGCTTCCCCGGGCCGGACCAGACCTACCAGCCGAAATAGGCGCTCAGCGCGCCAGCCGGGCCGCCAGCGGGGCTGCCAGCACCAGCTGGAACAGGTGGTAGAGCAGCAGCGGCAGGAGGACGAAGCCCGCCGTCGCCACCGGGAACATCAGCGTGCCGAGCGGCACCCCGACCGCCGCGCTCTTCTGCGCTCCGGCGAACAGGAACGCGATCCGGTCGCCCCGGGCAAGGCCGAGGCCGCGCGACAGCAGCCACGCCCCGCCGTGGGCCAGCGCCAGCATCACCGCCAGCGCGGCAAGCAGCACCGCCCACGCCCCCGCAGTCAGCCGGTGCCACACGTCCTGCTCGACCGCGCCCGAGAAGGCGACGTAGACCGCCAGCGCGATGACGAAGCGGTCGATCCACACCGCTTGGTCGCGGTGGCGGATGACCCATCGCCGCGCCCTGCCCTGCAGCGCCTGGCCGATCAGGAACGGCAGCACCAGAATAAGGGCGATTCGGGCGATCGCCGCATTGCCGAGCTGCGCCGCCTCCGTTCCAGCGGCCAGCGCGAACAGCGGCGCGGCGAGGAACACGCCGGCCACGTTGAGCAGCGCCGCGGCGATCACCGAGAGCGCGGCGTTGCCCCGGGCCAGCACGGTATAGGACGTGGCCGACTGGACCGTGGAAGGCAGCACCCCGAGGAACAGGAAGCCCAGCGCCACTTCCTGCGGCAGCACCGCGCCAAGCACCCCCGCCGCGCCCCAGCCGAGCAGCGCCATCCCGCCGAACACCCAGCCGAACAGCGGCGCCAGGAAGCGCAGGTTGCGAAGTCCGCCCAGGATCGCGGCCCGCTCGATCCGCAGACCGTTGAGCAGGAACAACACGAAGATGGCGAGATCGGACGCCGTCTGGGCGTGAATGCGCGCCGCGCCGGTCGCCGGCAGGACCAGCGCGAGCAGGATCGCCAGCGCGAGAAACCGCACCATCGGATCGATCCTGGCAAGAAGGCTGCCCATCGCGCGCGCCTTGCCCGCAGCGACGCGCCTTGTCGAGCGGGCCCGGCGCTACGCCCCCAGCCGGGCCAGCTTGCGCCCGAGGCCCTCGGCCAGCCGCCGGTCGCCCTGCGCGCGGGCGATCCCGGCCAGCAGCCCGGTGCTCTCGCGCGACAGCGGGTTGAGCGCGTAGGCATAGACTGCGGCATCGAACGCCAGCTCGCCCTCGCCGCTGGCCGCGGCGGCCCGGGCCCGCAGCCGCCACAGCCCCGGATCGTGCGCCCCGCCGTGGTCGATCGCGTGGTCGGTCAGCACGGCGACCAGCGGCCATTCGCCGCCCGCTGCCGCGAGGCGCGCCAGTTCCGCCGAAGCCTCGCCGCTGGCGGGATTGTCGCGCAGGAAGTCCTCCAGCCCGGCGCGCGCCGCGCCCGGATCGCCCAGCTCGCGCTGGGCCAGGGCGATCTTGTAGGCCAGCGGCCAGGGCCGGCGGATACCCGCCGCCTCCCGATACAGCGCCAGCGCCGGCTGCGTGCGCCGGGCGGCAAGCTGCGCGTCTCCGGCGAGCACCAGCGCGTCGAACGAGCCGGGGAAGCGGCGGCGGAAGCGCTCGCCTTCGGCCACGGCGGCGCCGGCCTGGCCGGCCTGGATGCTGCCGCGCACCAGCGCCTGCACCGCCTGCCCGCCCTGCTCGCGCCGCCGCCCGGCGATCTCCAGCGGCGTCGCGGTAGGCAGGACGAGGAGATCGGCCGAGACCGGGCGCAGCGCCCGATCGAGCAACGGGGCGGCCTGTTCGCGCCGGTCCGCAGCCTCGAGGCTGCGCCCGACCGTGTGGTCGAGATAGGGCCGGCCCCTGTCACCCGCCTCGCCCTCGCCGAACCGGTGCGCCAGTTCGCGCTCGTTCAGCCCCGCAGCCAGCGCATGGACCAGCAGCTCGCGCACCCGGGCGTTGTCCGGCTGCATCCGGGCCAGCCGGTCGAGCACTTGCGCCGCGCTCTCGTAATTGCCGTTGCCGATGTCGATCGCGCCGCCCAGCAGCATCCCGGCCGGGCTTTCGCTCAGCGCCGGCCCGGCCCGGCTCAGCAGCGTGCGGGCCAGCATGGGATCGCCGCCCCGTGCCGCCAGCACGGCCTGGAGATAGAACAGGCGCGGATTCCGGTCGTCGATTTCCGCCATCCGCCGCACCGCCGCCAGCATATCGCGCGCGCGGCCGGCATCGCCCAGGGTCGCGGCGTAGTCGCCGAGCAGGTCGAGGTCGTCGGGCGCGTGCTTCAGCCCGGCCTCGAGCCACGGGAGCGCGGCGGCAGGCCCTTCGCTGTCGCGCACGAGCTGCGCCCGCAGCAGGAGCGCGGCGGGATTGTCCGGATCGAGCTCCACCGCCCGCCGGCTGGCCTCGATCGCCTGCTTCTGCTCGCCCCCGCTGAACCGAAGCCGGGCGATGTCGACCCACAGGTCGGAGCTGTCGGCGATGTGGCCGTGCGCCCGGTCGAACGCCTGCCCCGCCAGCGGCAGGTTGCCCGCGCGCATCTCCAGCCGCCCGAGCATATGGAACCCGTGCCCGGCGGTCGCGTCCGAGAACGCCGCCGGCTCCAGCCACCGCCGCGCCTCGTCAAGCTGGCCCTGCTGCAGTTCCGCCTCGCCGAGGTAGGCGGCCAGGTCCTCCTGCGGCACGCCCTCGGCCAGGAGCGAGCGCAGCGCGACTTCCGCGCCGAGCCCGTCGCCTGCCGCCAGCGCGCTTCGCGCCTGCTCCATCGGCGGCGGATCGGCGGGCGCTTCGCCGCAGGCTGCGAGCGCGGCCAGGGCGGCCAGCGGCAGCAGCAGCCGCGCGCGCAGTTCAGCCGTGCAGGTCATACTGCTTCAGCAGGTCGTAGAGCGTCGGCCGGCTGATCCCGAGCAGGCGCGCGGCACTGGAGATGTTGCCCTCGCTGCGCGCGAGGGCGTGGCGGATCACCTTGCGGTCGGCCTGTTCGCGCGCGCTCTTGAGATTGAGCATCAGGGTCTCCTCGCCGCCTTCGCGGTCGAGATCGAGATCGTCGGCCGAGACCAGCCTGCCTTCGGCCATGATCACCGCCCGCTTGACCCGGTTCTCCAGCTCGCGGACGTTGCCCGGCCACGACCAGGCATCGATTGCCGCGAGGGCATCGGCTGCCAGGCCCTTGACCTTCGGATTGAACTCCGCCGCGAACCGGGCGAGAAAGACTTTCGCCAGCAGCACGGCATCGCCCGGCCGTTCTGCCAGCGAGGGGATCTTCACCACGATCTCGGCCAGGCGATAGAACAGGTCCTCGCGGAACGCGCCGCGGCCGATCATGGCTTCCAGATCCTGGTGGGTCGCGCAGACGATCCGCGTGTCGACCGGGATCGAGCGGCGCCCGCCGATCCGCTCGATCGTGCGCTCCTGCAGGAACCGCAGCAGCTTGACTTGGAGCGGCAGGGGAATGTCGCCGACCTCGTCGAGGAACAGGGTTCCGCCGTGCGCCTGCTCGATCTTGCCCTCGGTGGTCTTGTGCGCGCCGGTGAAGGAGCCCTTCTCGTGCCCGAACAGTTCGCTTTCGAGCAGGTTGTCGGGAATCGCGGCGCAGTTGATGGCGACGAACGCGCCATCCCTGCGCCCGCTCGCTTCGTGCAGGCCGCGGGCGAGGACTTCCTTGCCGGTTCCGCTCGCCCCCAGCAGCATGACCGTGGCGCTGGTGCCGGCCACCCGCTCGATCATCCGCGTGACCCTGAGCATTTCGGGCGCGGCTGTGACCAGCCCGGCGAGAGGTTCGTTGCCGCCGCTGCCCCGCTCCACCAGCCGCCGGTTCTCCTGTTCGATGCGGTGCAGGTTGAGCGCCCGGCGCACGATCAGGCCCAGCGCGTCGATGTCGACCGGCTTCTGGTAGAAGTCGTAGGCACCCAGTTCGATCGCCCGCAAGGCGCTTTCGCGCGCGCCATGCCCGGAGGCGACGATGATCTTGGTGTGGGGCTTGAGCGCGAGGATCGCCTCGAGCACGGCGAAGCCCTCGGCCGTTCCGTCGGGATCGGGCGGCAGGCCGAGATCGAGCGTCACCACATCGGGGGCCTCTGCCCGCAGCGCCGCCAGCGCCGAGGCGCGGTCGCCCGCGACCGTGACGTCGAAATCGTCGTAGGCCCATTTCAGCTGGGCCTGGAGGCCGGCATCATCCTCGACGATCAGCAGGCGGGGGCGGGGTTCGGACATTCAGGCGCTCTCCAGCTGCGCGGACGGCTCTGCCAGCGGCAGGCGGATGATGAAACGCGTGCCCAGCCCTTCGTGCGATTCGACGTCGAGCGTTCCGCCCATCGCGCGGACCAGCTCGCGCGCCTCGAAGGCGCCGATCCCGAACCCGCCGTTCTTCGATGACACGAACGGCTTGAACAGCCCGTTGCGGATGAACTGGGGGGTCATGCCGGAACCGGAATCGACCACCTGGATCACCGCCTCGCTGCCGGCGCGGGCGAGTTCGACCAGCACCGCCGCGTTGGGCGCGCTCGCCTCGACCGCGTTCTGCACCAGATGCGACAGTGCCTGCTCCAGGGCCTCGGGCGCGGCCAGCGCGAGACACGGCTGGTGGATGATCGCGGAAACCGGATGCGACGGCGCGAACCGCGCCGCCACCCGGGTGACGATCTCGCCCGGGTCGAGCGGCAGGCGCGCTTCCGCCCCTGCCGCGCCGTAGCGGCCGAGCCGCGCAAGCAGCTGGGTCAGCTTGTCGGAGCTGTTCCGCAGCGTGACCAGCATATCGGCCCGGAAGGCCGGATTGTCGGCGTGCTTCTCGGCGTTGCGGGCCAGCAGGCCGAGCTGGCTGGCGAGGTTCTTGATGTCGTGCATGACGAAGGCCATGCGGCGGTTGAACTCCTCGAACCGGGCCGCCTCCATCAGCGCCTGCTGGGTGTTCTGCTCGGCGAGATAGCTTGCCAGCTGCTGCCCGGCGACCTTGAGCAGGTCGAGGTCTTCCCAGTCCAGCCGCCGGCTGGCGGCGGGGCGGGCGAGCAGGAGCACCCCGACCAGCCGGTCGAAGTGGAGCAGCGGCACCAGGGCCCAGCATTGCGGCTCGCGCGCCAGCCACTCGTCCACCAGCGCCGCCTCGCCATGCCGGTCCTGCCCGGCGCGCACGTCATCCAGCTCGACGATGTAGCCATGCCGCGCCATCAGCGTCGTCAGTTCCAGCCGCAGCGGCTGACACGGTGCCGACAGCCCGGACCAGCGCCAGTTCGCCGCGCATTCGAACTGGCCGCCCTCGTCGGGCAGGAACAGCAGGCCGCCCGGGCTCTCGGTCATGTCCGCCAGCGCCTGCACCGCGCGTTCGGCCAGCGGTACGCTGCAATCGCGCCCGATCGTCTGGTTGAAGCGGAGCCATTCGGCGCGGTAGTCGTAGCGGTGGCGGAACAGGTTCTTGAGCACCACCACGCGGACCCATTCGCGCAGCCGGCGCGAAGGCACCCAGTAGAGCGCCGCGAGCGAGCCGAAGAACACGAACCCGACTTGCGCCAGCGGGGCGAAATCGCCGCCCAGCGCCTGGAGCCAGCGGGCGATGCCGACCATGAAGGCCAGATAGGCCCCGATCACCAGCAGCGACAGGCTCTGGAAGGCGGCCGTGCGCGAAGGGCGGATGCCGCCGCGCGCGCGGTCGGGATTGAGCCCCAGCACCAGGCAGGCGACCGCGGCCGTGATGACCAGCCCGTAGAGGCTGTGCAACTCGACCACCGATCCGCCGAGATAGGAGACGGTGTGAAGGTTGAGCTCGTAGAGCCAGACCGCCGCAAGGCCGAGCGAGCTCCACCGCAGCACCTGCCGCGCCGCGGGCGAGGCACCGACGTAGAGGTTGTGGACCAGCACCAGCGCGCCGACTGCGAACAGCATGGCGAAGATCGCATGGTGCTCCTGCGCGAACCCGGCCACCACGGGCTGGGCGGCGAAGCTGGCGCGGACGGTCAGCAGCACCGGCTGCAACGCCTCGACGAAAGCGAGTGTGCCGATCAGCGGCCGGATCGCGCGCAGGCTGCGATGGCGTCCGTCGACTTCGAACAGGCGGTAGAGCACGTGCAGCCAGGCCAGATCGCGCAGGGTCTCGCCGATGCTGGCCGGCGCGCTCTGCGGTCCGTAGGCGGACACCAGCAGGGTCCAGGCCGCTGTCAGGACCAGCGCTGCGAGCGTCGCCCGCCGGTCCGGGCGCGCGCGCTCCCCGCGCTGCAGCAGCCACAGGGCCGCGCCGGCGCAGGCGAGCGCCGCCAGCAGGTGGACGGCGAAGCTCGCCACGATCCAGGCAGGGGCGGCACCGCTCACCGCGCGCCTTCCGACCAGAGGATGACGCGCAGCGTCTGGAGCAGGATCAGCAGGTCGAGGAACGGCGTGTAGTTCTTGGCATAGTAGAGGTCGTATTCGAGCTTGTGCCGCGCGTCCTCGATGCTCGCGCCGTAGGGATAGTTGATCTGCGCCCAGCCGGTGATGCCGGGCTTCACCATGTGCCGTTCGGCATAGTAGGGCAGGTGTTCCTCGAGCTGGGCGACGAACTGCGGCACTTCGGGTCGGGGGCCGACGAAGCTCATCTCGCCCTTGAGCACGCTCCAGGTCTGCGGCAGCTCGTCGATCCGCACCTTGCGGATGAAGCGGCCCAGCCGGGTCACGCGCGGGTCGTCCTTCTCCGCCCACCTGGCCCCGTCCTTTTCCGCATCGGTGCGCATCGAGCGCAGCTTGATGACCTCGAAGGTCTCGCCGTAGAGGCCGACGCGCGGCTGGCGGAAGAAGGCGGGTCCGCGGCTGTCGAGCCTGACCAGCAGCGCGAACAGCGCGATCAGCGGGAAGGTCAGCGCCAGCAGCAGGCCGCTCGCCAGCACGTCGAACAGCCGCTTGGCGACGCTGGAGATCATCCGTCCCGAGGAGAACCCGTCGCTGAAGATCAGCCAGCTGGGGTTGACCGAGTCGAGATCGACCCGGCCCGTCTCGCGCTCCATGAAGCTGCTGAAGTCATTGACGTGGACACCCATGGTCTTGACCCGAAGCAGGTCCTTGAGTGGCAGCGCGTTGCGCCGTTCCTCCAGCGCCAGCACCACTTCCGCCGCGCCCAGCGAATCGACATAGGCCCCCAGGTCATGGAGCTCGGCGCGCGGAATCGCCTCGGGCACCTCGGGCGGGTTCTGGGTCATGGCGATGAAGCCGACCACCGTGAAGCTGCTTTCCGGCCGTGCAGCGAGCTGGCGCAGCCGCTCCGCCCTGGCGCCCGCTCCCAGCACCACCACCCTGCGCCGGAAGGCCGAGGTGCCGATCAGCGCGCCGGTCAGCACCCGGTTGAGCAGCAGGACCGCAATCGCGAGAGCCATCGCGAACAGCAGGGTCGAACGCCAGAAGGTGCTGCCGGGAAAGAAGAAGTCGAGCAGCGACATGGCGATGATCCCGAGGCTGATCGCCACCATCATGCGCGCCGCCGCATAGCGCAGCGAACGCAGCGCCATGCTGGAATAGACGCCGACGGCGATCATGGCCGTCCACACCACGCCGGCAAAGGCAAGGATGGGCAGCAGCCGGTCAGCCAGCAGCCCCGGGTCGATCCCGGCCTGATGCGCCCGCAGCCGCCAGGCCAGCTCCCCCGCGCCGAGCAGCAGCACAAGGTCGAGCAGACCCAGCAGCAGCACGGCGTGAGGAAGATAATGCTTGAACAGTCGGATCATCGGCACCGGCCCGCTTCGTCTGGAGCAGGGCTAGCGCGGATAGGTGAAATGTCGGTAAACCTTACACCATAGGCAAACCGTCAGGACAAGCGATCAGGACCGGGTGACAGTGTCGGCCACATCCTGCGCGGCATCGCCGATCTGGTCGGCCGCTTCGCCCACTTCGGCGGCGGCATCCCCCACCGCCGCGTCCTTCGCCGCCTCCGCCGCGCCGAAGCGCGAGAACAGGACGATCGCCGCGACCACCGCCACCAGCAGCAGCAGCAGGAACAGCCACCGCGCCCCGCCACGGGACCTGCGGTCCTCGACGATGGTGTGGCGGGTCACGGTGCCGCCTTCGACGGTGCGGGTTTCGGTGATGTGCTGTTCGGCCATGAAGTGATCCTTCCAGCCATGCAGAACCCGGCAGGGTTCATCGGGTTCCGGCGCCCTCGAACGCGAACGGGCTGGAGCCGCGCGCCAGCCGGTCGAACGACAGGCGGGCACCGCGCGGCGGCAGCGAGCGCTGGCGGCAACCCGCCACGTGACACCGCGCGCAGCCCTGGCCGATCAGCACCGCGTCCGCCCGCCGCAGCGACAGGCCGCGCGCAGGGGCAAGCTCGCTGGCGAGCCGCGCCTCGACCCCCAGAGTGACGGAGAAGCGCGCCGCGCCGGCGGTCGCACTGGCGGCGACGTGGGATATCGTCAGCCAGTGGTCGCGGCTGCTGTCCGCGCCCTCGACCACGATCGGCTGGACAGCCAGCTCGCCCGGACGCTCGAACGCGCGATGCACCGCCCACAGCGGGCAGGTCGCCTCGCTCTCGAGCAGCGTTGCTCCGCTCGCTCCGGCAAAGCGTTTGGAAATCTGACCCGCCCGGTCCACGCGCGCCATGAAGAACGGCAGGCCGCGCTGCCCCACCCGCTGCAGGGTCGTGAGGCGATGGGCCAGCTGCTCGAAGCTCACCCCGAACCGCTGCATCAGCACCGGGATGTCGTATGCAGTCGCCTCGCAAGCGCGCAGGAACCGGCCGTAGGGCATGACCAGCGCGGCGGCGAAATAGGCGGACAGATGGCGTTCGAACAGGTGCCGCGCCGCCGGTTCGGCGAACCGCGGTCCGGCGGCGATGTTGGCGATCAGGTCGCCATGCTCGAGCAGCGCCAGCTGCTGCGCCGCGTGAAAGGTGCGCGCGGGGATATCGAGCATTTCGGACAGCTGGAGCTGCCGGGCGTGGAGATCGAGCCGGCGCACGGCATCGCCGAGGACCTCGGCCGGCAGGATGCGGATGGTGAGCTGGTGGCGCTCGCGCAGACGCTCAGCCAGCGCCGGCGCGATCTCGGCCCGCGACAGGCGCAGCTCGTCCGCCAGCCGCTCCGCCGCCTCGTCGAGATCGGCGAAGTGGTTGCGCCAGCGTTCGATCTCGCGCCGCGAAGCCTGGAGCGGATCGTCGTCGCCCTCGGCTGCCGCATTGCCGCTGTCGAACAGGCGCGCGAAGGCCGCCGCCGCCGCCGGGGCCGCGGAGAGGAACTCCTCCGCCTCCTCGCGGCCCAGGGCCAGATCGGCGAAGCGCTCGTGCGCGAAGCGGCGCATCAGCCCGTCGATCCCGCCGATGCTCTCGTCCTCGCGCAGAACGCGCGGGTCGAAGTCGAACACCTCGATCGCCCGGACGATGACCCGTGCCGTAAGCGGCCGCTGGTTGCGCTCGATCAGGTTGAGGTAGCTGGGAGAGATGTCGAGCCGCTGAGCCATCGCCGCCTGGGTCAGCCCCTCGCGCTTGCGCAGACGGCGCAGCGCGGCTCCGGCGAAGATGGCCTGGTCGGTCATCCTGTGTAACTATCTTCACAAGGTGACATCTTCAAGATGCATTCTGCCTGCTTCAGGACAAGATTTGATGTAATTTTTTCTGTTCGTCGAGCGGCAATGGCACCATCTGCAAGGGCAAGGGCCTGCCCCGACCAAGGAGATTTGCCGTGACCTATCAGAACCAGATCAGCCAGTTCAGGACCACCATCGGCGAGCAGGGCGCGCCGTGGAACGCGATCGACGCCGAGAGCGCGGCGCGGATGAGGCTGCAGAACCGCTTCCCCACCGGGCTCGACATCGCGCGCTACACGGCGAAGATCATGCGCGAGGACATGGCCGCCTACGATGCCGATCCGGCCAACTACACCCAGTCGCTGGGCTGCTGGCACGGCTTCATCGCGCAGCAGAAGATGATCGCCATCAAGAAGCATTTCGGCACCACCAAGCGCCGCTACCTCTACCTCTCGGGCTGGATGATCGCCGCGCTGCGGAGCGAATTCGGCCCCCTGCCCGACCAGTCGATGCACGAGAAGACCAGCGTTCCGGCGCTGATCGAGGAGCTCTACACCTTCCTGCGCCAGGCCGATGCGCGCGAACTGGGGATGCTGTTCCGCGACCTCGACGCCGCCCGCGAGCGCGGTGACGAGGTCGAGGTCCGCCGGATCGAGAAGGCGATCGACGAGCACGAGACGCACGTTGTGCCGATCATCGCCGACATCGACGCCGGCTTCGGCAATGCCGAGGCGACCTACCTGCTGGCGAAGAAGATGATCGAGGCCGGAGCCTGCGCGATCCAGATCGAGAACCAGGTGTCGGACGAGAAGCAGTGCGGCCACCAGGACGGCAAGGTCACGGTGCCGCACGAGGATTTCCTGCAGAAGATCCGGGCCGTGCGCTACGCCTTCCTTGAACTCGGCATCGAGGACGGGATCATCGTCGCCCGCACGGACAGCCTCGGCGCGGGCCTGACCAAGCAGATCGCCTACAGCAGGGAACCAAGCGATCTCGGCGACCAGTACAACGCCTTCCTCGACTGCGAGGAGGTCGACGCCGGGCAGATCGGCAACGGCGAGGTGCTGATCACCCGCAATGGCAAGCTGCTGCGGCCCAGGCGCCTGCCGAGCAACCTGTACCAGTTCCGCAGCGGAACCGGCGAGGATCGCTGCGTGCTCGACTGCATCACGAGCCTCCAGAACGGAGCGGACCTGCTGTGGATCGAGACCGAGAAGCCGCACATCGGCCAGATCGGCGCAATGGTGAACCGTATCCGCGAGGTGATCCCCAACGCCAAGCTGGTCTACAACAACTCGCCCAGCTTCAACTGGACGCTGAACTTCCGCCAGCAGGTCTACGATGCCTGGGCGGAGGCGGACAGGGATGTCAGCGCCTACGACCGTGCGCGGCTGATGAGCGTCGACTACGATGGCACCGATCTGGCCGCCGAAGCCGACGAGCGCATCCGCACCTTCCAGCGCGATGCGGCGCGCGAGGCCGGCATCTTCCACCACCTCATCACGCTGCCGACCTACCACACGGCGGCGCTGAGCACCGACAACCTCGCCAAACGCTATTTCGGCGAGGAAGGAACGCTCGGCTACGTGCGCAACGTGCAGCGCGAGGAGATCCGCCAGGGCATCGCCTGCGTCAAGCACCAGAACATGGCCGGGAGCGACATCGGCGACGACCACAAGGAGTACTTCGCCGGCGAAGCGGCGCTGAAGGCCGGCGGCAAGGACAACACGATGAACCAGTTCGCCGCTGCCTAGTTCTCGCACGACAGGACAGAAGGAGTGTTCTCCATGACCGAGCAAACCACCGCCAGCGAGCCCGGCCGGGCCCGCGCCCTGCTTTCCACCGCCGACTTCAAGCTGCTGCGCCGCGCGCTGGAAAGCCATGCCAAGGCCACCGAGGATCGCGAGGAGCTGGCGAAGATCAACGCCCTGCACCACCGGCTCGGCACCTACATCTGACCGATCTCCTGGGGAGGAGAGGCGGCCGTCGGGGTGATGCGCCCCGGCGGCCGTCAACCTTTGGTCAACCATGATGTCACGAACACGGTTAACCGCCGTTTGCTAAGGCCGTCGGCCCATGGCACGCCGGGAAGCCCAGCAGGCGGTAACCGCCAAGATGTACCGCCACTTCGCGGTCGTGACCGTGCTCGCGACCGCCGCGCTCGCGCTTGCGACCACCGACGGGGCCGGCGAGGAGCTCGACGCGCAGGTCGAGGCCGCCAATGCCAGCGCCGCCGCAGCCGCCCGGACGATCAACGACAGCGGCCAGCCCAGGATCGTGCGGCGCGTGGCGGGGGCGAACGACCACAAGCCGCAGGATTCAGCGGGCTGGGGCGAGGAAACCGGTCCATCGGGCTCGGGGCCCAGCTCGACCTCCTATGTCCCGCCGGCCTACGCCGGCAACAGCGTGGTCCCGCCGGCCTACGCCGGCAACAGCGTGGTCTCGCCGGCCGTGCTGCGGCAGCTGCGGCTGACGCCGGAACAGTTCAGGGCGCTGTCGCCGGAGGAGCGGCGGCAGCTGGTGGCATCGCTGAACGGCGGAGCCAGCGCGCCGCCTTCCCCCGCCGCACAGGCACAGAGCCGCGCGGTCGCGGCCGAGGCGGCGCTGCAACGCTCGGGCTTCTCCGGCCCCTGCCACGATTGCTGAGCGTCCGGCTCGCGCAAGAGGGCAAGAGGGCAAGCAACGCGAACTGGTGCGCCCGACAGGATTCGAACCTGTGGCCCCCAGATTAGGAATCTGGTGCTCTATCCTGCTGAGCTACGGGCGCGCCGGGGAAGCGTTTAGCAGCGTTGCGGCAGGGCGCAATATCGGTCCGCTGGACCGCGAGGGCGGCTTCCCGCCCGCAGCGTGGCTGGCGCGGCCCGCCTGGATGTGCCCATCGCAAGCCCGGAAGGCGGGGGGAAAGATCAGTTGAGCGTGCCCGCGTCGGGCACCGGGAACGGCAGCGGAGCGACCGCGATCCCTTCCTCCAGCAGTGCCTTCGCCTCGGCCAGGGTGGCTTTGCCGTGGACCGCCTCCAGCTCCTTCTCGCCGTAGTGCATGGCGCGCGTTTCCTCGGCGAAGCTCTCGCCGACCCAGCGGCTGCTTTCCAGCGCCCTCGCCTGCGCGGCGGCGAGCGCGCGCATGGCGCTGACAACCTCTGGGGGCAAGGGCGTGTTGGTCAGTTCCCCGCCGCCGCCACCCTCGCTGCGCCGGTTGCCCTTGGCCGGCACCGCCGGTGCCATCGGTGCCTTTTCCACCGCGGTGATGCCGCAGCGGGGGCACGAGAGCAGCCCCCGTTCCCGCTGCGAGGCGTAGTCGCCTGACGAGCCGAACCAGCCCTCGAACCGGTGCCCGTCGGCGCAGCGCAGGTCAAAGACGATCATGGCCGCGCCATTTGGGGATTTCGCGCCGGTTGGCAAGTGCGGGCACCTGCCGGCGCACCGAGGCGAGGTGGCCGTGGTCGATCTCGGCGAAGGCCAGCCCGGGTGCGTCCCCGCCCATGTCGAGGATCACCTCGCCCCAGGGGCCGACCACCAGACTGTGGCCATAGGTCTCGCGCCCGTCCTCATGCGAGCCGGCCTGGGCGGCGGCCACGACATAGGCGCTCGCCTCGATCGCGCGGGCCCGCTGGAGCACGTGCCAGTGGTCCCGCCCGGTCGGCCGGGTGAAGGCCGCCGGAATCGCGATCACGTCGCAGCGCGCGCGCCCGAGTTCCTCGAACAGCGCGGGAAACCGCACGTCGTAGCAGATCGCCAGCCCTAGCCGCCCGGCCGGCGTGTCGAGCACCACGACCGCGTCGCCCGGGCGATAGGCGCGCGATTCCTGCCAGCTCTCCCCCCCTTCGAGCGCGACATCGAACATGTGCATCTTGTCATAGCGCGCCGCGACCTCGCCTTGCGCGTCGATCACGAAGCTGCGGTTGGCCCACCGGTCCGCGCCGCTCCTGACCGCCAGCGAGCCGAGCGCGACCCAGATGCCCGCCTCGCGCGCGGCAGAACGCACCGCCGCGAGCACCCGGTCGTCAGCCTCCTCGACGATGTGCCCGGCGGCACGCGTCCGGTCGCGGTCGAGCAGCCCCGACATCTCCGGGGTGAACAGCATCGCCGCTCCGCCGGCGGCCGCGGCGGCCACCGCCTCGCCCAGCACCCGGGCATTGGCCGCCGGATCGATCCCGGCAGTCATCTGGAGAACGGCAATGCGCGCCATTCACCCGGCCAGCAGCGCGTCGAGCCGGCCCGCCCGCTCGAGCGCGTGGAGTTCGTCGCACCCGCCCACATGGGTCTCGCCGATGAAGATCTGCGGCACGGTGCGGGCACCCGGCGCCCGCTCCAGCATCCGGGCCTTCTCCGGTCCGCCGAAGCTGACGTCGTGCTCGGTGTATGCCACCCCCTTGCTCTCGAGCAGGCGCTTGGCGCGCACGCAATAGCCGCAGCCGAACTGGGTGTAGATGTCGATCGTCGGCTTGTTCATGCCTGGTCCTCGTGTGTCGTTGCCCAACAATGCTTGAAAGCACCGCCGTGCGAATTATCTGGGAAGCGGATACGGACGCCGCAACGGGTTCGTGTCCGACAGCTTGCCGGGTGCCCGTCGCCGGGGCCCGGTTCTGGCAGATTGCTCTGATGGAGGATTTGAACCATGTCACGTTTTGATTTGTCGCCCTATCGTCGTTCCACCGTCGGCTTCGACCGCCTGTTCGACCTGCTCGAGAACCAGGCGCGGCTGAACAGCGGGGACAACTACCCCCCGTTCAACATCGAGAAGCGCGGCGACGACACCTACCGCATCACGCTCGCGGTGGCCGGCTTCCGCCCGGGCGACCTCGACATCACCGCGCAGCAGAACCTGCTGGTCGTGCAGGGCAAGAAGCGCGACGAGGTGGGCGAAGGCGAGATGCTGCACCTGGGCATCGCCAACCGCGGGTTCGAGCGGCGGTTCGAACTGGCGGACTACGTCCGCGTGGCCAATGCCGATCTGGCTAACGGACTGCTGGTCATCGACCTGGTCCGCGAAGTGCCGGAGGCGATGAAGCCGAAGAAGATCCTTGTCGGCGGCCAGCGCCCGCTCGAGGTGGTCAAGGACGACGAAGCCAGCGCGGCCTGAGCCTGTTCACGGTTTCGGCCGGTCACAGGGGGCCCGCCCACCCGCGAGGGGAGGCGGGCCTCTTTCGTGTCGCGGCCGGGTTTGGAGGCGGACCGAAGTCCGCCCCCGCGACACAAGGCCGCCCCGCCTCAGACCTGACCGTCCGGGTCGCAGAAGACGATCAGCCCCGAGGCAAGCTCGTGGATGCGAGAGATAACCGGCCGGGAAACAAGGCCCGAACCGCCTGCGCAATGCTATTGCGGCAAATCTATCAAAAGATAAAGTGGCAGCGTAAAATAATTGCTAAAAGGCCGTAATATCGGCCTTTTTGCTTCATACCAGCCGCGATTGCCGAACCGCCGCCGCCACGAATCCGGCAAACAGCGGATGCGGATCAAACGGCTTCGACTTCAGTTCCGGATGGAACTGGACCCCCACGAACCAGGGGTGCGCGGGCCGCTCGACAATCTCGGGCAGAAGCCCGTCGGGCGACATTCCCGAGAAGACCAGACCGTCGGCTTCGAGCGCCTCGCGATAGGCGGCGTTGACTTCGTAACGGTGGCGGTGCCGCTCCGAGATGCTGGTCGCCCCGCCATAGATGCCCGAGACATGGCTGTTGCCGGCAAGCCTCGCCTCGTAGGCGCCGAGCCGCATGGTGCCGCCCAGGTCTCCCCCCGCCTCGCGCTTCTCGAGCCCTTCGGCGGTCATCCACTCGGTGATGATGCCCACCACCGGCTCGTCGGTCGGCCCGAACTCGGTCGAGCTCGCGCGGGTGTGCCCGGCCGAGCGCGCACCCTCGATGCAGGCCATCTGCATCCCCAGACAGATACCGAAGAACGGCACGTTGCGTTCGCGCGCGAAACGGACGCTGGCGATCTTGCCCTCGGACCCGCGCTCGCCGAAGCCGCCGGGCACCAGGATCGCGTGCAGCGGTTCGAGCCGGGCGGCAATCTCCGCGTCGTCCTGCTCGAACACTTCGGCATCGATCCACTTGATCCGGACCCTGACCCGGTTCGCCAGCCCGCCATGGACCAGCGCCTCGTTGAGCGACTTGTAGGCATCCTGGAGACCGACATACTTGCCGACCACGCCCACGGTCACCTCGCCTTCCGGGTTCTCGTACCGATCCAGGATGTCGTACCAGGGCGACAGGTCGGGTGCCGGAGCGTCGGTGATCCCGAAGCCGCGCAGCACCTCATCGTCCAGCCCCTCGGCATGATACTGCAGCGGGACCGCGTAGATCGAGCTGGCGTCGAGCGCGGGGATGACCGCTTCGGGCCGGACGTTGCAGAACTGGGCAATCTTGCGCCGGTCGCTCTCCGGAATCGGGTGCTCGGCCCGGCACAGCAGCACGTCGGGCTTGATCCCGAGGCTGGCGAGCTCGCGCACCGAATGCTGGGTCGGCTTGGTCTTCAGCTCGCCGGCGGCGGCGATATAGGGCACCAGCGTCACGTGGACGCTGAGCGTCCGGTCGGGCTCCAGTTCGTTGCGCAGCTGGCGGATTGCCTCCATGAACGGGAGCGACTCGATGTCGCCGACCGTTCCGCCGATTTCGCACAGGATGAAGTCGTGCCCCGCCTGGTCGGCCAGCGCGAACTCCTTGATCGCGTCGGTCACGTGCGGGATCACCTGCACCGTCGCGCCGAGATAGTCGCCGCGGCGTTCGCGGGCGATGATCTGCTGGTAGATCCGGCCCGAGGTGACGTTGTCGCTCTGCCGCGCGGACACGCCGGTGAAGCGCTCGTAATGGCCGAGGTCGAGATCGGTCTCGGCCCCGTCGTCGGTCACATAGACCTCGCCGTGCTGATAGGGGCTCATCGTTCCCGGATCGACGTTGAGATAGGGGTCGAACTTGCGGATGCGGACCTTGTAGCCGCGCGCCTGAAGGAGGGCCGCCAGAGAGGCTGCCATGAGACCTTTGCCGAGCGAGGAGACCACGCCGCCGGTGATGAAAATGTACCGCGCCATGGGAGTCGGGCCTTAATCGTCTGCCGTGAGTCGGCGCAAGCGGATTGGCGCGGCACGAGGCCGCCAATCCACAATCACGCCTGCGAGGGGTTACTGGCCGGCCGGAGCCGGGTTGGCCGGAGCGGGTTGGGCCGAAGCGGGTTGGGCCGGAGCGGGTTGGGCCGGAGCGGCGATCGGATCGGCCGGGGCGGCGGGCACGGCCGGTGTGCCCAGCGGATCGTTCTGCGCCGGAGCGACCGAGCGGTCGAGCGTGGTGGTGATGTCGTCACCGCCGGTGGTGTCGACCGCGACGACCGCCAGCGCGATCGACAGCGCCACGAACACGATCGCCAGCCACTTGGTCGCCCTGGTCAGGAAGTCGGCCGCGCCGCGCGCGCTCATCATCCCGCTCGGGCTGCCGCCGATGCCCAGGCCGCCGCCTTCCGATCGCTGCATCAGGATCACGCCGACCAGCGCGGCGGCAACGATGGCCTGGACAACGGTGAGAAACAGGAACAGCGACATCGATCAGCCTTCAGGTGTGGGATTGCCGGCGCATGTAGAGGCGCGCGCCGCCGGTGGCAAGGGCGCGGCCGATCCGCCGCCGCCTCCCGGTCAGCCCTCCCCCCGGTCGGCCGCGGCGACGACGATCCCGAGGAAGCTCTCGGCAGTCAGGCTCGCCCCGCCCACCAGCGCTCCGCCGACATTGTCCGCCGCCAGCAGTTCGCGCGCGTTGTCGGGATTGACCGAGCCGCCGTAGAGGATGCGGACCTGCGCCGCCTGCTCGCCGCCGTAGCGGTCCACCAGCACCTGCCTGATCGCCCGATGCATGGCGCCGATCTCCTCGACCGTCGGCGTGCGACCGGTCCCGATCGCCCACACCGGCTCGTAGGCGACGGTGAGGGTCTCGGCCGGATTGTCGAGCGTCTCGGGCAGAGAGGCGGCGAGCTGGGCCGTGACGAAGGCCTCCGCCTGCCCGGCGTCGCGGGTCTCCTCGCTTTCGCCGACGCAGACGATCAGCCGCATCCCGGCCTGGAGCGCGGCTGCGCCCTTGCGCGCCACCAGTGCGTCGCTCTCGCCATGATCGCGGCGGCGCTCGCTGTGGCCGAGGATGACGAACTTGGCCCCGGCGTCGGCGACCATCGCGGCCGAGACATCTCCGGTGTTGGCCCCGTCGGGCGAGGGATGGCAGTCCTGCGCCCCGACGCCGATCTGCTCGACTTCGCGGTGGACCGCATGGATCAGCGTGAACGGCGGGGCCAGCGCCACCTCGACCTTCATCATGTTCTGCGCCGCACGGTCGATGGCGCGCGCCTGCGACAGCATCGCGCGGGTGCCGTTCATCTTCCAGTTGCCGACGATATAGGGCCGCTCGGCCATAGGGGATATCCTGCCAATGTTGGTGAATCGGCGCTCGCCTTAGCTGTCGCCGGGCCTGCTCCGCTAGCCCCATGGCCGGGGATAGTCAAAAGCCCGTGCCACCTGTTGCCGCATTGCCCCAGGCTCGATAAAGCGCCTGCGGAGTGCCCGCGATGTGCGGTGCAGCAAGCGGATTTGCCCCGGCCCCATGATCTCTCTCATTCGCAGGTTCTTCGATTCGAAACTGGGCGTTCCGGTCACGCTCGGATTCCTCGCTCTCATCGCGATCGCCTTCGCCAGCTCGGATATCACCGGCACGGGGATGTTCGGCGGCGTTTCCGGCGGCGACCGCGTGGCCGTGGTCGGCGACCAGAAGATCGGCACCGCCGACCTCAGCCGCACCGCCAGCACCGCTCTCGACCAGGCCCGGCAGCAGAACCCCTCGCTCACCATGGCCGCGTTCCTGCGGGGCGAGACAATGGACGAAGTGCTCGACGCGCTGATCGACCGCACCGCGATCGCCGAGTTCGCCCGCAGCATCGGGCTGCGCGCCGGCGACAACCTGGTCAACAGCGAGATCATCGACATCTCCGCCTTCCGCGGCCCGGACGGCAATTTTTCCGACGAGATCTACCGCTCCGCGATAGCCCAGCAGGGGCTGACCGACGCGCAGGTGCGGGCCGACCTCGGCGAGGGGCTTCTGGCGCAGCAGCTGCTCGTGCCCGCCGCGTTCGGCGCGCGGATGCCCGATGCGATCGTCAGCCAGTATGCGAGCCTGCTTCGCGAGCGGCGCGAGGGCGCTATCGGCATCGTCCCGAGCGCGCTTTACGAGCCGGCCAGCGGCCCGGGCGAGGCGCAGCTCCAGGCCTATTACGAGGCCAACCGCAGCGACTATGTCCGCCCCGAACGCCGGGTCCTGCGCTACGCTGCGGTAGGCACCGATGCGGTCGCGCGCTCGGCTGAACCGACCGATCAGGAAATCGCCGCCCGCTACGAGGCGAACCGCGACATGTTCGCCGCTTCGGAGAGCCGCCGCCTGAGCCAGCTGATCGTGCCGACCGAGGCGGCCGCCGAGGCCATCGTGCGGCGGGTCAAGTTCGGCGGGTCGCTCGAAGCGGCTGCGAGCGAAGCCGGGTTCCGCTTGGCCAGCGTCGGTCCGATCGAGCAGGACGCCTTCGCCGCGCAGTCCTCGGCTGCGGTGGCCCGGGCCGCGTTCGAAGCACCGTCCGGAACGGTAGCCGCACCGGCCCGCAGCGGCCTTGGGTGGCACGTGGTGCGGGTCGACCAGGTCGAGCGGAACCCCGGGCGCACGCTGGCGCAGGCCCGCACGCAGATCGTCGAGGCCCTCCGCCTCGAGAAGAAGCGCCGGGCAGTGGCCGAGCTGTCCGCCTCGATCGAGGAACAGTTCGAATCGGGTGTCTCGCTGGCCGATGTTGCCAAGACGGTGGAGGCGACCGTCACCACCACGCCGCCGCTCACCGCCGACGGCCGGGTCTATGGCAGCGGGCAGCCGGCCGCCGCCGAGCTTGCCCCTGTCCTCCAGACCGCATTCCAGATGGAGGAAGGCGAGCCGCAGATCGCCGAGATCGTTCCCGGCGAGCAGTTCCTGATCTTCGAGACCAGCGACATCACGCCGTCGGCGACGGCACCTTTGCGCGAGATCCGCGAACAGGTCGTCGCCGACTGGAAGCGGGCGGAGGGCCTCAAGCGGGCCCGCGCTGCCGCCGACCGCATCCTCGCCTCGGTCCGCAAGGGCACGCCGCTTGCCCAGGCGATGCGCGCCGAGAACCCGCGGCTGACGAACCTCGACCAGATCGACCTCTCGCGCGAGCAGCTTGCCGCCGGCGGCCAGCGCGTGCCCCCGCCGCTGGCGCTGCTGTTCAGCATGGCGCAGGGCACGGCCAAGCGGCTGGAGGCACCCGCCAATGCCGGCTGGTTCCTGGTCGATCTCGACCGCATCGTGCCCGGCGCGATCGAGCGCGACGACCCGGTGTTCGCGCAGGCGAAGCGCGAGCTGGGGCAGACTCTGGGTCAGGAATACGCCGCCCAGCTGCGCCGCGCGCTGCGAGCCGAGGTCGGGGTCGAGACCAACCCTGCCGCAATCGAGGCCGTGCGCAAGCAGCTGGTCGGCGAGAACTGAGGCCAGTCCTGTCCGGCACCGCGCCTCAGAACGCCGCCGCGGCGCTCGATGCCCTTTCGCAAGGGGCACCGGCGCTCGTCTGGCGCAAGGTGGTAGCCGACACCGAGACGCCGGTTGGCGCCGCCTGCAAGCTGATCGAGCCCGGACGCGGCGATTTCCTGCTCGAATCGGTCGAAGGTGGCGAAGTGCGCGGGCGCTACAGCCTGCTCGGGCTCGACCCCGATCTGCTGTTCCGCGCGGACCGTGACCGGGTTGAAGTGTTCCGCCACTGGCAAAGCGACCGGAGCGCGGGCGAGCCGATCGGAGGCGGGGGTCTGGCCGCCCTGCGCGCGCTCGCTGCCGAATGCCGGATCGAGGTGCCCGAGGAACTGCCGCCGGCGCTTGCCTGCCTCGTCGGCTACTTCGGCTACGAGACGATCAGCCTGGTCGAGCGTCTGCCCCGGGCCCCCGACAGCGCCCTGGGCCTGCCGGACATGGTGTTCGTCCGCCCGACGCTGATCCTGGTGTTCGACCGGCTGAACGACGTGCTGTTCGTGATCGCGCCGCTCTGGCCGGGCGGGCGCGATCCGGCGGACCAGGTCGCGGCGGCCGGCGAGAGGATCGACGCGGCGCTCGCCCGCCTCGCATCGGCTGCCCCCCGGCGCGCGCGTGCTGCGGCACTGCCCGCGATGAGCCTCGAGCCGGCCATGACCCGCGCGGAATATTTCGGCATGGTCGCCCGGGCCAAGGAGTACATCGCGGCCGGCGACATCTTCCAGGTCGTGCTGGCGCAGCGCTTCACCTGCGCCTTCCCGCTCCCGCCGCTGGAGCTCTACCGCGCCCTGCGACGGGTCAATCCCTCGCCGTTCCTCTATTTCCTCGACCTGCCGGGCTTCGCTGTCGTCGGCTCCAGCCCCGAAATCCTCGTGCGGGTGCGCCCCGATCCGGCCGGGGGAATGGCGGTGACGATCAGGCCGATCGCCGGCACCCGGCCACGCGGCGCGACGCGGCAGGAGGACGAGGCCAACGAGGCCAGCCTGCTCGCCGACGCCAAGGAGCGGGCCGAGCATCTCATGCTGCTGGACCTCGGCCGCAACGATGTCGGACGGGTGGCCGCCCGCGGCACGGTCGAGGTGACGGACAGCTTCACCATCGAGCGCTACAGCCACGTGATGCACATCGTCAGCAACGTGGTCGGCAGGCTCGACCCGGCGCACGATGCGCTCGATGCGCTATTCGCCGGCTTCCCGGCGGGCACCGTCAGCGGGGCGCCGAAGATCCGCGCCTGCGAGATCATCGCCGAGCTGGAACCGGAAACGCGCGGTGCCTATGCCGGCGGGGTCGGCTATTTCGCACCCGACGGCTCTGTCGACAGCTGCATCGTGCTGCGAACCGGGGTGGTCAGGGACGGCGTGCTCCACGTGCAGGCCGGCGCAGGGATCGTCGCGGACAGCGAACCCGACTACGAATACCGCGAATGCGAGGCCAAGGCCGGCGCGCTGCTCGCCGCAGCCCGCGAGGCCGCGAGGATCGCGCAGGAACCGGATTTCGGGCAGTGAGGCGGCTTGTGCTTGCGGTGATGGCGGCGGTCGTGCCGGCGGCCTGCGGACAGGAAGCGCCGGGCGACCCGGTCATGCGGACCGAGATCGGCAGCGGCAAGGCCGACGCGCGGGCGGCGCCCCCGCCGGCTCCGGCGCGCGGCGCGGCCTCGGCCTGCCGCAAGGTCATGTTCGAAGGGGCGGCGCTGACCCATTGCGTGGCCGATCCGCGCAAGCACCGGATCGAGACCGATCTCGGTCCCGGGGAAGGCGAGCCCTACCGCAGCCTTGCCGGCCTGGCAGCAGCGCGTCCGGCTGATGCCGCCCCGGTCGCCTTTGCGGTCAATGCCGGGATGTTCGATGAGCAAGGCCAGCCGGTCGGCTACTATGTCGAGAACGGCGACCGGCTCGTGGAGCTGAACCGCAACGAAGGGTCGGGCAACTTCCACCTTGAACCCAACGGCGTGTTCTACGGAACCGGGGCAAGCTGGCACATCCGCACCAGCGACGATTTCTACGCCACCGTCGGCGACCGGCCCCGGTTCGGCACGCAGAGCGGCCCGATGCTGGTGATCGCCGGCAAGCTCCATCCCGAGATCGCCGAAAACGGCCCCTCGCGCACCCGTCGCAACGGCGTGGGGGTGGACCGCAAGGGGCGCGCGCACTTCGTCATCTCCGAAGGCCCGGTCAGCTTCGGCGTCCTGGCGCGGTACTTCCGCGACGAGGTCGGAGCGCCCAACGCGCTCTATCTTGACGGGACCGTCAGCTCGCTGTGGGATTCGGCCGGCGACCGGCTCGATGTGCGCGCGCCGCTAGGGCCCTTGATTGTCGTCACCGAAAGGTGAAGAAGCGCGACCGGACATGATCGCACATTCCGATATCCTCGTAGTCGACAACTACGACAGCTTCACCTTCAACCTGGTCCATTACCTGATGGAGCTCGGTGCCGAGGTGCGCGTCGAGCGCAACGATGCGCTGAGCGCCCGGGAGGCCGTGGCAAGCGGGGCAAGGGGCTTCCTGATCTCGCCCGGGCCCTGCACGCCGGCCCAGGCCGGGATCAGCCTCGATCTCGTGGCGGCCTGCGCCGATGCCGGAAAGCCGCTGCTCGGAGTGTGCCTGGGCCATCAGGCGATCGGCCAGCATTTCGGCGGCGAAGTGGTGCGCGGCGGGCTGATGCACGGCAAGACCAGCACGGTGGAGCACGATGGCAGCGGCCTGTTCGCGGGCCTGCCCTCGCCTTTCACCGCCACCCGCTATCACTCGCTGATCGTCGAAGACGTGCCCGCCTGTCTGGCGGTCAACGCCACGGCGACGACGCCCGGAGATGCCGCCGCCGCAGTCATGGGCTTCCGCCACGTCGAGCTGCCGATCCACGGAGTGCAGTTCCATCCGGAAAGCATCGCCACCGAACACGGGCACGCGCTGCTCGCCAACTTCCTGCGCCTGTGCGGCATCGAGCCGGAGGCGCGGCCATGAAGTCGCTGCCGGGCGCGGACGCGCATCTGAGCGAAGCCGAGGCCGAGGAAACCTTCGGCTGGATCCTCGATGGGGAGAGCCACGATGACGAGATCGCCCGCTATCTGGTCGATCTGTCCGAACGCGGCGAGACGGCGGAGGAGATTGCCGGGGCGGCGCGGGCCTTGCGCGCCCGGCTGATCCCCATCGCCGGTCCGGAGAAGGCGGTCGATTGCTGCGGCACCGGCGGGGACGGCCATCACACGCTCAACGTGTCGACTGCGGTGAGCCTGGTCGTCGCGGCCACCGGTGTGCCGGTCGCCAAGCACGGCAACCGCGCCGCCAGCAGCAAGGCCGGGGCGGCCGACACGCTCGAGGTGCTGGGGCTCGACATGGAGGCCGCCGGGCGCACAGCGGAGCGGACGCTGGCGGAGATCGGCATCTGCTTCCTGTTCGCCAGGAACCACCATCCCGCGATGGGCCGCATCCAGCCGATCCGCCAGCGGCTCGGCCGGCGCACGATCTTCAACCTCATGGGCCCGCTGTCGAACCCGGCGCGGGTGCAGCGGCAGATGATCGGGATCGCGCGACCGGCCTATGTGCCGATCTATGCCGATGCCATGGCCCGGCTCGGCACGATCCGCACCTTCATCGCCTCGGGCGACGAGGGGCTCGACGAACTGAGCCTGGCCGAGGGCAACGAGCTCGCCGACGTGCGCGGCCGTGCGTTCGAGCTGCGGCGGGTCGACTGCACCATGGCCGGGCTTGCCCATGCTCCGGTCGAGGCCATCCGGGGCGGCGATGCGGCTCACAACGCGGCCGCGCTGAGGCGCCTGCTGGACGGCGAGCGCGGGGCCTACCGCGACGCCGTGCTGTTCAACGCCGCGGCGACCTTCCTGGTTGCCGGCAGCGCCACCAGCTGGGCCGACGGCGCCGCGCGCGCGGCGGAAGCGCTCGACAGCGGCGGTGCCCGCCGGCTGCTCGCGCGCTGGATCGAGCTGGCGCGATGAACCGGCTGGAGGAGATCTGCGCGGGCAAGCGCATCGAGGTGGCCCAGCGCCGGGCCGAGCGGTCGGTCACGGCGCTCGACCACGCGGCGGTCGGGCAGACGCCGCCGCGCGGGTTCGAGGCGGCGCTGCGGAAGAAGGCGGCCACCGGGTTCGCCCTGATTGCGGAAATCAAGAAAGCATCGCCCTCCAAAGGTCTGATCCGCGAGCATTTTCGCCCCGCCGACCACGCTCTCGCCTACGCGCGAGGGGGGGCCGCCTGCCTCTCGGTGCTGACCGATGCGCCCTGGTTCCAGGGGCACGAGGACTATCTGGTCGAAGCGCGCGCGGCCTGCGCCCTCCCGGTGCTGCGCAAGGATTTCATGGTCGAGCCATGGCAGGTGGCGGAGGCCCGCGCGATCGGGGCGGATGCCATCCTCATCATCGTCGCCGCGCTCGATGACGCGGCCATGGCCGAGATCGAGGCCGCCGCGCTCGAACGGGGGATGGACGTACTGGTGGAAGTCCACGACGAGGCCGAGCTGGAGCGCGCCGCGCGCCTGCGCTCACGCCTGATCGGGGTGAACAACCGCGATCTCCGCACCTTCGCCACCGATCTTGCCACGACCGAGCGGCTCGCCCCGCTTGCTCCGCAAGGCACGCTGCTGGTGGGGGAAAGCGGGATCCATGGCCATGCCGACTGCCAGCGGCTCGCCCGCCGAGGCGTCCGCACTTTCCTGGTCGGTGAAAGCCTGATGCGGCAGGACGATGTCGAGGCCGCAACCAGGGCCCTGCTGCTGGGCTGACCCGCGCCGGGGCGCGAGCCCTTGGAACCGCACCGTCCGGGCCCGATCGCCGATCGGCTTGACGGGCGATCCGAAGTTGCCTACTTGTTCCACATTCGTTCGCATCGGAGCGGGCGAAGAGCGGAACAGGGAATCGACGATCATGCTTACCGCAAAGCAGCACGAGTTGATCCGCTTCATCCAGCAGCGACTGGAGGAGAGCGGCATTTCGCCCAGCTTCGAGGAAATGAAGGAGGCGCTCGATCTCAAGAGCAAGTCGGGCGTTCACCGGCTGATCTCGGCGCTGGAGGAGCGTGGCTTCATCCGCCGTCTGCCCAACCGGGCCCGTGCGCTCGAAGTGCTCAAGCATCCCGAGGACGCGGTGACGGCGGGTCGCCGGGTGGCGGCCGCCAGCGATCCCGTCCTCCTGCGCGCGCCGGCTCGGGCGTCCCTCCCCGCCGCAGCCAATGATGTGATCGAGATCCCGCTGCACGGCCGCATCGCCGCCGGGGCGCCGATCGAGGCGCTGGAAGGACAGAGCAGCCTGCCGGTTCCCGCCGCCCTGCTCGGCCCGGGCGAGCACTACGCACTGGAGGTCTCGGGCGATTCGATGGTGGAGGCGGGCATTTTCGACGGTGACTTCGCGCTGGTGCGCCGCACCGACTCCGCGCGCGATGGCGAGATCGTGGTCGCCCTGGTCGATGACGAGGAGGCGACGCTCAAGTACCTGCGGCGCGACGCGGGCATGGTCCGGCTCGATCCGGCCAACGCCAGTCACGATCCGCAGATCTACGAACCACACCGGGTCAAGGTGCAGGGGAGCCTGGCGGGATTGCTGCGCCGCTACCACTGATGTCCGTGCGGCGCGTGTCTGCCGCCTTCATGCGCCACCACCCGTGGTCGCCCTGCGCTTCGGCCACGGTCGCGATGCGCTCCTCCCCCAGGTAGAGCGCCAGCCCGCCGGTGCGCTCGAGCAGGCGGCGGTCCGCCTTCAGCCAGCGCGGGCGGCAGCTTGCCGGAAGCCAGCGATCGGCAATGACGATGTCGGCGCGCTCGCACGCTGCGGCGAGTGCGCGCTCCTCGATCCGTTCGCGGCTGCGGGCCATCAGCAGCGTCCAGTCCCGCCCGTCGCGCTCGATCAGCAGCGTGCAGAAATCGCGGCTGCACCGCGCACCCGGCCACTGCTCCAGGATGAGGGGCTCGCCGGCGAGCCCTGCGGTCTCGAGCATATTGTCGCGCACATAGGTGCTGCGGGTCTCCCGCAGCATCAGCAGCCGGTCCCCTTCCCCGACGATCCCGACCTGCCGCCCGTCGCCCGCCACCAGCACGTCCGGTGCCGGGGTCATCGCCAGCAGGGCCGCGCCCGCGGCGATCGGGGCCAGCCCGGCGATCCGCACCCGGCCGTTCCACAGGGCCAGCCAGAGCCCGCCGATGACGAACAGGGCGAATGTGCCCCCGCCCATCTGCGGCATCAGCCTGACCGAGCCCGGCTGCGCCGCGGTCCACCGCTCGAGGTGCAGCAGCGCCTCGAGCGACTGGCCGGCCACCCACCACGCCGGGGCGCCAAGCCCGGCGGTGTCGAGGAACAGACCGAGCGCGATCGCCGGCATCGAGACAAATGTCACCAGCGGGATTGCAAGGACATTGGCGAACGCTCCGTAGAGCCCTGCGCGGTGGAAGTGGAACAGCACGACCGGGGTGAGGATCGCCTCGATCACCAGTCCGGTCAGCACCAGCACCACGAACCTGCGCCCCTGCCGCGCGGCCCAGCTTTCCTCGCGCGGGGCGAGGAACGCCTTGATCATCCTGCTGTCGTGCAGCGCCACGATGGCGAGGACAGCGGCAAAGCTCATCTGGAAGCTGGGGCCGACCAGGGCCTCGGGCCAGAGCAGGAGCACGGCAAATGCCGCCGTCGCCAGCATACGCGGCGAGAGCGGATCGCGGCCCATGGCGAGCGCAGCGAGCACCAGCAGGGCACCGAGGCAGCTTCGCACAGTGGGCACTTCGGCTCCGGTCAGCAGGGTGTAGCCGATGCCTGCGCTCGCCCCGATCGCCGCCGCCACCAGCGGCAGGCGCACCCTGAGGGCGAGCCAGGGCCACAGCCCCAGCAGCCTGATCGCGAGGAAATAGGCAGCGGCGATCACCGCGCTGACGTGAACCCCGCTGATCGAAAGCAGGTGCGTCAGCCCTGAATCGCGCATCGCCTCCTCATCGGAGGGCGCGATCGCGCCGCGATCCCCGCTGGCGAACGCTGCGGCGATCGTGCCGGGCGATCCGGCCACCTGGCTTCGCACATGGGCCGCCAGGCTTCGCTGCACCCCGGCGAGCCCCGTGTCCGCCTCGCCTGACGAAACCAGTTCGACCGGACCCAGCGCGGAGCCGGTGGCGGACAGCCCCTCGAACCACGCCCGCCGCGCAAAGTCGAAGCCACCCGGCAGCATCGGCGGGGCGGGAGGGGTCAGGCGCGCGCGCATCCGGACCACGGCACCCTCGATCATCCCCGGCGTGGCTTTTTCGCGCGGCACGTTGATGCGGACCTTGCGCGCCAGCCCTTCCGCGGCGTCGCGCGTGGCCAGGGTAAGGCGGACCCGGCCTTGCGCCGGCTGCTCCTGACGCTCGAGCACGCGGCCGGTGATCACCGTGACCTGCGGTGCCGCGATCGGCTCCGCGCCGACCACGGCCGACCGGGTCCAGGCGGTGCCGATGCCGGCGGCGAACAGCAGCGAGAGGCTGACCACCGCCAGGCGCACCGCCGCCCTCCCATCCTGTCCGCGCCAGATCGCGGCGGCGGCAATCGCCGCGAGCAGCGCGGCGGCGATCGCGGCCAGCCACTGCACCGCGTGGTCAAGAAGAAACCAGGCCGCAATCCCGCTGCCGAAGGCGATTGTCAGCCACGGAGCCCGGTCGAACCCCGCGCTTGCGACAAAGGTATCGGCCCGGTCGCCAAGGCTGGACAAGCGCGCGGCCATGCGCCAAGTGCGCTGCACTGCAGCATCGGCGGGCTCCGGCCCCTCCCCCATGGGCACGTGTGGCGCGGTGCTGGTCGCCATGAGATGATTGGAAAGGATTGCGGCGTTGATGGCAAGCGATAGCGACAGCACGACCCGTCCGGTGGTCACCCGCTTCGCGCCCTCGCCGACCGGCTATCTTCACATCGGCGGCGCCCGCACCGCGCTGTTCAACTGGCTCTACGCGCGGCACCACGGCGGCAAGGTGCTGCTGCGGATCGAGGATACTGACAAGAAGCGCAGCACCCAGGACGCGATCGACAAGATCCTCGAAGGGCTCGCCTGGCTCGGGCTCGACTTCGACGAGGAGCCGGTGTTCCAGTCGCACCGCGCCGGCCGCCATGCCGAGGTCGCCCGCCAGCTGCTCGAGGCCGGCCACGCCTACCGCTGCTTCGCCACGCCGGAGGAGCTCGAGTCCATGCGCGAGGAGCAGCGGCGCGAGAAGCAGCCGCTGCGCTATGACGGCCGCTGGCGGGACCGCGATCCGGCAGAGGCGCCGGCCGGCGCGCCCTTCACCATCCGTCTGAAAACGCCGCAGGAAGGGTCAACCACCATCCGCGACCGCGTCCAGGGTGACGTGACTGTCCAGAACGCGGAAATCGACGACTACATCCTGCTGCGCGCGGACGGTACGCCGACCTATATGCTGGCCGTGGTGGTCGACGATCACGACATGGGCGTCACCCACGTCATCCGGGGTGACGACCACCTCAACAACGCCTTCCGCCAGCTGCCGATCATCCGGGCCATGGATGCAATCGAGGGCGGGTGGCCCGACCCGGTCTACGCCCATGTTCCGCTCATCCACGGGCCCGATGGTGCCAAGATGTCCAAGCGTCACGGCGCGGTCGGGGTCGAGGCCTACCGCGACGAGCTCGGCATCCTGCCCGAGGCGCTGTTCAACTACCTCCTCCGGCTCGGCTGGGGCCACGGCGACCGGGAGGAGATCGACCGGGCGGAAGCGGTCGCGCTGTTCGATCTCGACGGAGTCGGCCGCAGTCCCTCGCGGTTCGACCTCAAGAAGCTCCAGCATCTCAACGGGCACTACCTGCGCGAGGCGGACGACGCGCGCCTGGCCAGGCTGGTGGCGGCGAGGCTCGCCCCGGGTGCGGACATCGACCTGCTCGCCCGCGCCATGCCCGTGCTCAAGCCGCGCGCCAGGGACGTCAACGAACTCGCGGACAGCGCGGCATTCCTGTTCGCGCAGCGGCCGCTCGCGCTGACCGAGAAGGCGGCCGCCCTGGTGGACGGCGAAGGGCGGGCGATGGTGGGGCGGATCGCCGACCGCCTGGCGGCTGAAAACGACTGGACAAGCGAGGCGCTCGAAGCCACTACCAAGGCCCTGGCCGAAGAACTCGGAGTGGGGCTCGGCAAACTCGCGCAGCCGATGCGCGCGGCACTGACCGGTACCACAACCTCGCCCGGTATTTTCGACGTGCTGGTCCTGCTGGGACGGGAAGAGTCGCTCGCACGGCTTCGGGACCAGGCGGCCTGAGCGTGGCGGCGGGCAACAGGGGAAAGAAGGAGAACCAAGGTGTCGGATAAAGTCGCAAAGCTGGAACTGGGCGGGAAGACCCACGAGTTCCCGGTTCTGGAAGGCAGCGTGGGGCCGGATGTCGTCGACATCCGCAAGCTTTACGGTGCCGCCGGCGCTTTCACTTTCGACCCCGGCTTCACCTCGACCGCGAGCTGCGAGAGCGCGCTGACCTACATCGACGGCGAGGAAGGCGTGCTGCTGCACCGTGGTTATCCGATCGGACAGCTGGCGGAGCATTCCAGCTTCATGGAGGTCTCCTACCTCCTGCTCAACGGCGAACTGCCCTCGGCCGACGAGCTGGCCGACTTCGAGAACACGATCACCCGCCACACCATGCTGCACGAGCAGCTGGCGACCTTCTACCGGGGCTTCCGCCGCGACGCGCACCCGATGGCGATCATGTGCGGGGTGGTCGGGGCCCTGTCGGCGTTCTACCACGACAGCACGGACATCGCCGATCCGCAGCACCGGCGCATCTCCAGCCACCGGCTCATCGCCAAGATGCCGACGATCGCGGCGATGGCCTACAAGTACGCCGTCGGCCAGCCGTTCATGTACCCCGACAATTCGCTGTCCTACACCGGCAACTTCCTGCGAATGACCTTTGGCGTGCCCGCCGAGGAGTACGAACTGCACCCGGCGGTGGAGCGGGCGATGGACCGGATCTTCATCCTCCATGCCGACCACGAGCAGAACGCCTCGACCTCGACCGTGCGGCTGGCCGGATCGTCTGGCGCCAATCCCTTCGCCTGCATCGCGGCCGGCATCGCCTGTCTGTGGGGCCCGGCGCACGGCGGCGCAAACGAGGCTGCGCTCAACATGCTGCACGAGATCGGCACGCCCGACCGCATCCAGCACTACATCGACCGCGCCAAGGACAAGAACGATCCGTTCCGCCTGATGGGCTTCGGCCACCGGGTCTACAAGAACTACGATCCGCGCGCGACGGTGATGCAGAAGACCGTGCGCGAGGTGTTCGAGGCGCT